>Ga0209048_10000174_pt1 | contig 68050 bp, 60 predicted proteins | sample FrelakmetCRP12CR_FD_187146 | JGI IMG/M metagenome (GOLD analysis project Ga0209048, IMG submission 187146) | Freshwater lake sediment microbial communities from the University of Notre Dame, USA, for methane emissions studies - CRP12 CR (SPAdes)... | ecosystem: Environmental > Aquatic >...
TTGGGCGCCGTGCCGAAGATGTAGTCGTCCACGGAGAAGCGCGCGTCCCAGGTCTCACGCGGGTTGGGGAAGGCGGCCGAGGACATCTGCGAAGACTAGCGGATTGCCAGAGCGATAATCCGGCCATGCCGGCCTTGCTATCGCGTCAGTCGGGAACCGCGCCGGATTGGGTGGTCGTCTGCCTGTGCGCAGCGTGGTGCCGCACCTGTGAGGCCTACCGGCCGGACCTTGCCGAGCTTGCCAAGCGCGAACAAGGCGTGCGTTTCGTCTGGCTCGATGTCGAGGACGATGCCGAGTGGCTCGGCGATCTGGACATCGAAACGTTTCCGACGCTGCTCGTGCTTGCGCGTGAGACCCCCCTGTTCCTTGCCGCCCTGCCGCCGCAAATCGGTGTTTTCGAGCGCACGCTGCAGGCGCTGCGGGCAGGCGAGATACGCGCGGCACCGCTGGAGGCGAGTGCCGCCGGCGCGGTGCAGCTGATCAACGAGCGCCTGGCAGGGTGGAGCCGATGAACACCGTTGCGCCTGAAGACCCGGCGCGTGATGGCTGCCGCGGCAAGCTCTGACACACTTGCACCAACTGAGGGCGGAGGAATCCTGTGGAACTGACGCTCACCGGCCACACCGCACTTGTCACCGGCGCCAGCGCCGGCATCGGGCGTGCGATCGCGCGCGAACTGGCCCACGAGGGGGTGCGGCTTGCCATCACGGGGCGCCGGCGCGAAAAACTCGATGAAGTGGCCGGCGAGATCGCGGCGGCCGGCGGCCATCGGCCAACAATCATCGTGCACGACGCGCTGGACGGGGGCTACGTCGAAGCGGTCGCGTCGCAGGCGCTCGCGGTACTCGGCACGGTGCAGATCCTCGTCAACAACGCCGGCGGCAGTCGCCCATTCGGCATCGAGGCCGGCGAACCGCAATGGAACGAGGCGCTGCTGCTCAACTTCACGCGCCATAGGCAACTGACGCACCGGCTCCTCGATCAGATGATCGTCAATCGGTGGGGCCGCATCATCAACATCACCGGGAAGTCGGAACCGGAAGGCATCAACGGCGCCTTCTGCGCCAAGGCGGCGATTCACTCGTGGGCCAAGGGTCTGTCGCGCGAAGTGGGCAAGTACGGCATCACCGTCAACTGCATTCCGCCGGGACGAATCCTGAGCGACCAGATCCTCCGCAACAACACGCCCGAATACCGCGCATGGCAGTCGGAGAACGAGATTCCGGTCGGCCGCTACGGCGAACCGCAGGAGCTGGCAGCGCTGGCGGTGTTCCTCGCCTCGCCGCGCGCGAGCTACATCACCGGCGCCGTGATTCCCGTCGATGGTGGCCTGCGCCGGTATCAGTTCTAGGAGACCCAATGAAACGCAGGCAACTGCTTGCCGCTGCTGCCCTGGCGCCGTTGGCCCGCCAGGCCGGCGCGCAGGCCGCTTCGACCGGCCCGGGACAGGCGTATCCGACCAAATCGATCCGTTTCGTCGTTCCCTTTGCACCCGGCGGCACGTCCGAGATCGTCGCCCGGGCGGTCGCACAGGAACTCACCGCGCAGCTCGGCCAGACCGTCTATGTGGAGAACAAGTCGGGCGGCGCCGGCACGATTGCGATGGCCGAAGTGGCGAAGGCGCCACCGGATGGTCACACGCTGATCGAAAGCCATGTCGGCACGTTCGCGGTCAATCCCTATGCGATGGCGCGCCAGGTGTATGACGTCAACAAGGACTTTCTGCCGGTCGCGCTGATGGCACGCGTGCCGAACATCTTCGTCATCCATGCCGATGTGCCGGCGAAGAATTTCCAAGAGTTCGTCGCGCTGGCGAAGATGAACCCGGGCAAGCTCAACTACGGATCGGCGGGCAACGGCAGCGCGGGACATCTCGCCTACGAGTACCTGAAGCTCGTCACCGGCATCTTCGTCGTGCACATTCCCTACCGTGGCACCGGGCCACAGCTGCAGGACCTGCTCGCGGGCCGCACTGAGTCGGCGTCGGCCGGCACACCGGCACTGCTGCCGCATATCAAGAGCGGCAGGCTGCGCGCGATCGCCGTCGGCACGACGCAGCGCATCGCCTCGCTGCCTGACGTGCCGACGGTGGCCGAGCTGGGCTACAGGGATTTCGAGACGTCGCAGTGGTACGGCGTGCACGTGCCGGCCGGCACGCCGCGCGAGATCGTGCTGAAGCTCAACGGCGAGATCAACCGTGCGCTGCGCTCGAGCAGCGTGACGCAGCGCTTCGCCACCGACAGCGCGGCGGCGGGTCTGGGTACGCCGGAGGATTACGCCGCCTTCATCGCCAAGGAGCAGGCGCGCTGGAAGGCGGTGGTCGAACGGGCGCAGATCCGCATCGAGTAAATCGGCTATCTGGCGCCGCGATGAACTGGTTCGACGACGAACCTGATGTGCTGGTGGCGGGCGGCGGCAATGCGGCGCTTGCTGCGGCGCTGTCGGCACGCGAGGCGGGGGCGCGCGTGTTGCTGCTCGAGACGGCGCCGCACGACTGGCGCGGCGGGAACAGTCAGCACGCGCGCAATCTGCGCTGCGTGCATGCCGCGCCGGAGGACGTGCTCTCCGATGCCTACGACGAAGACGAGTACTTCGACGATCTGCTGCGGGTGACTGGCGGCCAGACCGACGAGGCACTGGCGCGGCTCCTGATCCGTGAATCGGCGCGTGTGCGGCCATGGATGCGCCGACATGGCGTGCGCTTCCAGCCGCCGCTCGGCGGGACCATGCACCTCGGGCGCACCAACGCCTTCTTCCTCGGCGGCGGCAAGGCGCTCGTCAACGCCTACTACCAGTCGGCACGGGCATTGGACGTGCGCGTGGTGTACGAGGCCGACGTGCAGGACGTCGAGCTCGAGGGCACGCGGTTCCGCGCCGCGATCGTTCGTCACGGCGGCGCCACGCGTCGCGTGAAGGCAAGAACCTTGGTGGCCGCCGCCGGTGGATTCGAATCGAATCTCGCGTGGCTGCGCGAAGCCTGGGGACCGCCAGCGGACAACTTTCTGGTCCGCGGCACGCGCTTCAATCAGGGCGCGCTGCTCAAGGCGCTGCTCGCGCACGGCGCGCAACAGGTCGGGGATCCGACGCAGTGCCACGCGGTGGCGATCGACGCGCGCGCGCCGAAATACGACGGCGGCATCGTCACGCGGCTCGATTGCGTGTCGCTGGGCATCGTGGTGAACCGTGCTGCCCAGCGCTTCTACGACGAGGGCGAGGATTTCTGGCCCAAGCGCTACGCGATCTGGGGCCGGCTGGTCGCACGCCAACCCGAGCAGATCGCTTATTCCATCCACGACGCCAAGGCACTTGGCCGCTTCATGCCGCCGGTTTTCCCGGGCGAACGCGCCGAAACGATTGAAGGGCTGGCGCGCAGGCTCGGGCTCGATACCGCGGCACTCGCGGCGACGGTGACCCGATTCAATGCGGCCGTGCATCCCGGTCGCTTTGATCACGCCGTGCTCGATGATTGCGCCACGGTTGGACTGACGCCGCCGAAGACGCACTGGGCGCTGGCTCTCGATACGCCGCCTTTCTTCGGCTACCCGCTGCGGCCCGGCATCACGTTCACCTATCTCGGTATGCGCGTCGATGAGCAGGCGCGCATCGCCATGGCGGATGGCACGCTGTCGCCCAACCTGTTCGCGGCCGGCGAGCTGATGGCCGGCAATGTGCTCGGGCAGGGCTATCTGGCTGGTATCGGCATGACGATCGGCACCGTGTTCGGCCGCATCGCCGGTGCGCAGGCGGCGCATGCCGCGAAAGGCGCCGTGTGAGCGCAGCGCCCGGCCAGGCCACGATCCGCTTCGTTGCCCGCGGCGCAAAGAGCGCCGACGATGCGCTGGTCACCGAAGGCGCGCGCGTGATGGGAATCTGCAATGCATGCCGCTACTGCGAAGGATTCTGCGCGGTGTTTCCGGCGATGGAACGGCGTGTCGAGTTCGGCTGCGCCGAACTCGACTACCTCGCCAACCTGTGCCATCACTGCGGCGCCTGCTTCTATTCCTGTCAGTATGCGCCGCCGCACGCGTTTGCCGTCAATGTGCCGCGCACGCTGGCGCAGCTGCGCACGCACACCTACAAGGCGTACGCATGGCCGCGCGCATTCGCCGGGCTGTATCGTCATCACAGCATCGCAGTGGCGCTCGCGTTGGCCTCGGGTCTCGCTGTTTTCCTGCTGCTGGCGCTGGCGCTGGCGCCGCAAGGATTGCTTGCTGTGTACTCGGGTGCCGGCGCCTTCTACGCGGTATTGCCGCACGCGCTGATGTTGACGCTCTTCGGCCTGACGTTCGGCTTCTCGTTCCTGGCGATGGCAATCGGCGGCGTGCGCTATTGGCGTGCCATTGGCGGGGGCGCCGCGCCGCCCGCCGCGGCCGCCGTGCGCAATACGCTCGGCAACGCGCTCACGCTCCGCTACCTCGATGGCGGCGGCAATGGTTGCTACGTCGGTGAAGGTCTCGACGATCGTCCGACACCTGCGCGGCGGGTGCTGCATCACGTGATGTTTTACGGCTTTGCGCTGTGCTTCGCGTCGACCAGTGTCGCGACCCTGTATCACTACGCCTGCGGCCAGCCCGCGCCGTATGCGTTGTCGAGCCTGCCGGTGATGCTCGGAACGCTCGGGGGCATCGGCCTGCTGATCGGGCCCGCGGGCCTGCTGTGGTTGAAGCGTCGGCAGGACGTGCGAGTGCGCGACCCCGCGCAACAACCGCTCGATGCCGGCCTGCTGTGGCTGTTGCTGCTTTCAAGCGCAACCGGCCTCGCGCTGCTGGCATTGCGCGCGACGGGCGCGATGCCGGTTCTGCTGGCGATTCACCTGGGCGGCGTACTGGCGTTGTTCTTCACGCTGCCCTACGGCAAGTTCGTGCACGGTATCTACCGCTATCTCGCGCTCGCCAAGCACCAGCGCGAGGTGCGGCAACCCAACCCGGTCGGTTTCACCGAGTCCTAGCTTCTGTCAGCGGAACCGAGCCGGCGCCTGCGTGGCGCGGCGGTCTGCGCCCGTGCTGCGCTGTCGCGGCGATTTGCAGCGGGCAACACGCCTGCCGGGACCGGCTTGCCGGCGGACTACCCCTCGTCCCGCCGCGCAGAGCGATCGCGTGGAAAGCGGGCGATCGCGCGGGCGAAGATCGTGCTCGATTCCTGCTCACGACCTCAGGGAACGTCGCAGCCCGTTGACGCGGTAAAGATTCGGAACCAATGCTCCCGGGTGAGCTGCAGCCGCACTGCGCCAGCTGCGCCGCGGATGCGGTCGAGCTTGCCGCTGCCAACCACGGGCACGATGCGCGCCGGATGCGCGAGCAGCCAGGCGTACGCGACCTGATCCTCGCCCACGCCGCCCAGCTCGCGACCGACGTCTTTCAACGCTGCACGCACGCGCTGCGCCTGTGCGTCATCGGTCCTGAACAGCCGCCCGCCGCCGAGCGGCGACCACGCCATCGGCGCCACGCGCAGGCGCTGCAGTTGGTCGAGCGTGCCGTCGACAAAAGGATCAAGCCGCAGCGGCGAAATTTCGATCTGGTTGGTCGCGAGCGGAATCGACAGGCGTGAAGCGAGCAGGTCGAACTGGCTCGGCGTGAAGTTGGACACGCCGACATGAAGCACCTTGCCTGCGCGCGCCAGCGATTCGAGCGCGGCCGCGGTGTCGTCGGCGTCCATCATCGGGTCGGGCCGATGGATCAGCAGCAGGTCGATGCGATCGGTCCGCAGCAGCCGCAGCGAGTTGTCGACCGAGCCGGTGATATGTGCCGCGCTGCTGTCGTAGTGCTTCAGCCGATGCTGCGGCCGACGCTCCGACATGAGCTTGATGCCACATTTGGTGATCAGTTGCAGACGGTCGCGCAATGACGGCGCAGCCGCGATCATGTCGCCGAAACGTTCCTCGCAGGTGTAGTTGCCGTAGATGTCGGCGTGATCGATGGTCGTAATCCCCAGTTCGACGCACGATTCGATCAACGCTCGCAGCGCGCGGTCATCGAGGTTCCAGGCATCCAGACGCCAAACACCAAACACCAGGCGCGAGACCTCGGGGCCGACAGCGCTTAGGTGCATGCGGGGCACAGTCATGGTTCCGCTTCCCTTCACATGCCGCCTTCAACGGCGAGACCAAGACGAGCGCGTGCGGCGCGGTATTCGCGCTCCAGCCGCGCAACCAGTTCGGCCGTCGTCGGCACGTCGTGGATCTGGCCGGTGCCCTGGCCCGCGCCCCAAATGTCGCGCCACGCCTTCTCGCGCCGGCTGCTGCCGCTGCCAAAGTTCATCGCACTCTTGTCGGCGGTGGGCAGATTGTCGGGATCGAGGCCCGCATTGGTGATGCTGGCGCGCAGGTAATTGCCGTGCACGCCGGTGAACAGGTTGGTGTAGACGATGTCCTCTGCACGCGACTCGACCAGCGTCTGCTTGTAGGCGTCGCTGGCATTCGCCTCCTGGGTGGCGATGAAGCGCGTGCCAATGTACGCCAGATCGGCGCCGATCGCTTCGGCGGCGAGGATGGCTTCGCCGCTTGCGATCGCCCCCGACAGGATGATCGTGCCGTCGTAGAACTCGCGCACTTCGCGCACCAGCGCGAACGGCGACAGACGCCCCGCATGACCACCCGCGCCGGCGCAGACGAGGATCAGCCCGTCGACGCCGGCGGCCAGCGCCCGCTTCGCATGTGCGAGGTTGGTCACGTCGTGGAACACGAGCCCACCGTAGCTGTGCGCGGCGGTCACGACCTCGTCCGGCGCGCGCAGCGACGTGATCCAGATCGGCACCCTGCACTTCACGCACACGTCGATATCGTGCTGCAGCCGGCTGTTCGATGCATGCACGATCTGATTTACCGCGTACGGCGCGACCTTCTGGTCCGGATGTTCTTGCCGCCAAGCGTCGAGCTCGGTCGTGATCCGCGTCAGCCATTCTTCGAGCACCGGTTCGGGCCGCGCATTGAGCGCGGGAAAGCTGCCGACCACGCCAGCCTTGCACTGCTCGAGCACCAGCAGCGGATTGGAGACGATGAACAAGGGCGCGCCTATCGCGGGCAGGCGCAGGCGATCGCGTAGCAAGGGTGGCAGGGACATTGATTGGGGTGTTGGATGGTTTCGGCAGTGCAATGTAGCCGACGCTCAGGCGTGCGCGACTGCGCCGACTGCTTCGCGCCGGTAGCGGGCGGGCGAAACCCCGGTCACACGGCGCAACGCCCGGGAAAACACCGCCTCGGACCGGTAGCCGATGCCTTCGGCCACGCGGGCCAGCGTCGTGCGTTCGCTGCGCAACTGGTTGGCGGCCCCTGCGGTGCGGTGAACTGCCGGCGCGCAAGCCCGGCGGGTGCTATTCGACAGGGAGAAATCCGTCGATCGACAGATAGCGCTCGCCGGTGTCGTAATTGAAGCCGAGAACACGGCTGCCCGCGGGCAGCTCCGGCAGCTTCTGCGCGATCGCCGCCAGCGTCGCGCCGGAGGAGATGCCGACCAGCATTCCTTCTTCGCGTGCGGAGCGGCGCGCCATCTCGCGCGCCGCCTCGGCTTCGACCTGGATCACCCCATCGAGCAATTTGGTGTGGAGGTTCTTCGGAATGAATCCGGCGCCGATTCCCTGAATCGGATGCGGCGACGGTTTGCCGCCGGAGATCACCGGCGAAGCCGCAGGCTCGACCGCATAGACCTTGAGATCCATCCAGACCTGTTTGAGTGTCAGCGCACAGCCGGTGATGTGGCCCCCGGTACCGACGCCGGTGATCAGCACATCGAAAGGCCGCTCCGCAAAGTCCTCCAGGATTTCACGCGCGGTGGTCCGTTCGTGCACGAAAATGTTGGCAGGGTTCTCAAACTGCTGCGGCATCCATCCACCTGGCGTCTGTGCGAGCAGCTCGTTGGCGCGCGCAATCGCGCCCGGCATGCCTTTCTCGCGCGGTGTCAGTTCGAACTTTGCGCCGTAGGCAAGCATCAGACGACGGCGCTCAATCGACATGCTGTCGGGCATCACGAGCACCAGCTTGTAGCCCTTGACGGCCGCCACCATCGCCAGCCCGATACCGGTATTGCCCGAGGTGGGCTCGATGATGGTGCCGCCGGATGCGAGTCTTCCGGTCTGCTCGGCATCCTCGACCATCGCCAGGGCGATGCGGTCCTTGATCGAGCCCCCTGGATTGGCGCGCTCGGACTTGATCCAGACTTCGTGCGTCGCGCCGAACAGCCGGTTGATGCGGATGTGCGGTGTGTAGCCGATCGTGTCGAGGATGTTTTCTGCTTTCATGATGAATCTCCCTCAGCGTGATTGTCAGCCCGTGCTCGAGCCGTTTGATGACGTCGGTCAGAAGCAATCGACATACGCTCAGTGCGCAAGGGAATATGCGATGACCTTGCTCCGGCCGCTGCCGGAAGGCAAGTGAGAATTCGCACGGGAAGAAGCGAACGCCGCCCGCCGCAGGGCGTCAGCCGCGCGGATTCTTGTGAATGGGGTCGACCCAGTAAACGGCTTCGGGATTCGGCTCGACCTCCGCCAGATCGAGATTGACCACCACTGCCTCGTTGTCGCTCCGAACCAATACGCATTCGAGCGGTTCACTCGATGAGGCGTTGATCTCCTGGTGCGGCACATACGGCGGCACGTAGATGAAATCGCCGGCGCCCGCCTCGGCAACGTACTCGAGCCGTTCGCCCCAGCGCATGCGTGCCTTGCCGCGCACGATGTAGATCACGCTTTCGAGCGCGCCGTGATGATGCGCGCCCGTCTTGGCGTTGGCATGGATCGTCACCGTGCCGGCCCAGATCTTCTGCGCGCCGACGCGCGCGTAGTTGATCGCCGCAGCGCGGTTCATGCCGGGCGTCTGCGCGGTGTTCGGGTCGAGCTGGCTGGCCTTGATCACGCGCACACCGTGGTCGCGCCAGCCATGGTCGTGCGGCATCAGACGCCTGCTGCCTGTCCGGCGCGGCCGACAATCTGCGCGGTGGCGATCAACTCTTCGAGCAACGCCATCGCCACACGGCCCGACACGGCATACGGATCAAGCATCGGCTTGGCCGAATATTTCAGCAGGGTCGAGGCATTGACCCTGGCAAGATTGACCTGCCCCATGGTCCAGCTCGCAAAACGGCGCTCGCTGATCTCGAGGCATTGCAGGATCGTGACATCCTTGTGCCGCGCGTCGCGCACGATGCTGTTGTAGAGCTCGTTGACCGGCGCCCGCCCGCCTTCGAGCACCTGCATGAAGATGTCGCCGGAATGGCACAGGATGCCGGTGATGCCGAGCTCCGGATTGTGGCGACGCGACGACGCCAGGATCGATTCGATCATCGCCGCGGTGACCGGCGCGACCGAGCGGCTGGCGTAAAGCAGACGGATCAGCATGTTGCCCCTCAGGCGCTCCTTCTTTGCAACAGCGCCAGGAATTCGCGCCGCAGATCCGAGTTGGAAAGGAAGCTGCCGCGCATCACGCTATTGATCATCTTTGAGTCGGTGTCCTTCACGCCGCGCCACTGCATGCAGAAGTGGTCGGCCTCCATTACCAGCGCCAGCCCGTCGGGCTGCATGCGGTCCAGCAGCAGGTCGGCCAGGCGCGTGACCGCTTCTTCCTGAATCTGCGGCCGGCTCATGATCCAGTCCGCGAGCCGCACGTACTTCGACAGGCCGATCAGGTTCGAATGCTCGTTCGGCATCACGCCGATCCACAGCCTGCCGATGATCGGGCACAGGTGGTGCGAGCAGGCGCTGCGCACCATGATCGGGCCGACGATCATCAGCTCGTTCAGGTGCTCGACATTGGGAAACTCGGTCACCGACGGCGCGCGCTGGTAGCGGCCGCGGAAGACCTCGGTCAGGTACATCTTCGCCACGCGGCGCGCCGTGTCCTGCGTGTTGTGATCGCTGTCGATGTCGATGACGAGGCTTTCCAGGACGCCGCGCATCTTGGCCTCGACTTCGTCGAGCAGGAGTTCGAGTTCGCCGGGTTCGATGAACTCCGCAATGTTGTCGTTAGCGTGGTACCGCTCGCGCGCGCGGCTGATGCGCTCCCGGATCTTCTGCGACACCGGAACCCCGATGTCTTCGGCCGCGGGTCGGTTGGGGCGGATCGTGTCATCCATGGGTCAGGCAACGTCGGCTTCGAGTTTGCATGCTACCCGCAATGCGGTCGGTACCGATGCCCCGGAGAAGCGGGAAGCTTCACGCGCGGATGAAATGAAGCCGCTGATACCTCGCCCTGAGCGCAACGGCATCCGCGCGCACGCGTTCTGGCGCCTCGCCGCGCGCGAGGACGCGGGCGACGAGCCGCGCAACCTCGCGCATCGCATCCTCGCGCATACCCCAGCGCGTGACTTCCTGCGTGCCGATGCGGATGCCATTTGCGTCATTCGCGACGGCCGGCAACGGCAGGCCGATCGAAGTGAACAGGATGTTGGCGCGCTCGATTTGCTCGGAGGCGCGATTGCCGCCGCCATACGGCCGCGCGTCGAGCGCAACGTGCTGCGACACCGTGAACCGATCGCGTGCCGCCGGCCTGAATACCGCGACGCCGTGCGCGGCCAGCGCCTCGGCGAGCGCCTGCGCGTTCGCAATCATCTGCTGCGCGTAGGCGCGGCCGTGCTCGAGCAGATCCATCGTTGCCAGTGCCAGCGCCGCGGTCTTGGCGGCATCGAAATTGGCGGTCAGTCCCGGGTAGGCGATGTGATCGAGCCTTTCCGCGAGCTGCGCTTCGGTCGTCAGCACCATTCCGCTGGGCGGGCCGCCGAAGCTCTTGTACGTACTGCCGGTCATCAGGTGCGCGCCTTCGACGAGCGGCTGCTGGAACGCGCCGCCCGCGATCAGCCCGCCCATGTGCGCGGCGTCGTACAGCACCCACGCGCCCACCTCGTCGGCAATGCCGCGCACGGCGCACACGTCGTAAGGAAAGAGACACATCGAGCCGGCAACGATGATCAGCTTCGGCTTTGCCTCGCGCGCCAGCCGGCGCAGGCCATCGACATCGACATCCATCCGCGCGGCATCGAAGGGCATTGGCAGCACCTTCAGCCCGTACAGGCCGGCAGCGCCGATCGCGTGGTGTGTCGGATGCCCGGCGGCCGCGTCATCGAACGCGATGATCGTGTCGCCTGGCCTGCAGGTCGCCATGAACGCGTACAGGTTGGCGATCGAGCCACTCGGCACCCGGTACTCCGCATACGGGGCGTTGAACAATCGCTTCAGCAGTTCGAGCGCCAGCACCTCGATGCGTTCGATCTCATGCACACCCTTGTTGTACTTTTCGCCGGGGTGGCCGAGGCTGGGCCGTACGCCGATGGCCGAGCCGAGCAGCGCCTTGGCACGCGGGTTCATCGTGTTGGTGCCCGCATACAGGTTGATGCAGTCGTGATCGACCAACCGCTCTGCCGTGTGCACCCAGTCGTGCAGTTGCGCGTCGAGCGCAGCCAAGTCGCGCGCCGCGAGCGCGCCGGCGAGCTCGCGGTGGAAGTCGTTGGCGGCGCGGCTCGCGCCGGGACGCGGCAGGGTCTCGTTCATCACGTCAGGTTGCGCAGTCTTGTCGCGCCAGTCTAACTGGCGGTCACCGCTCGCGCGTCAGCGGCACGAACCGCACCGGCAGCGTGTTGCGCTTGATCGTGCGTCCATCCGCACTCTTCTCGACCACCAGAAGGTCCTGCCCAAAGCCCTGCTCGCCGACCGGAATCACCATCCGTCCGCCGGGTTTCAATTGATCCAGCAGCGGCTGCGGAACGTGGTCGGGCGCGGCAGTGACGATGATGGCGTCGAACGGCGCGGCTTCCGGCCAGCCCTTGTAGCCGTCGCCGATGCGGGTTTCGATATTCGTGTAGCCGAGCTCCTTCAGCAACGCGGCCGCGCGGTCGCCGAGCGAGCGCACGATCTCGATCGTGTAGACCTTCTGCACGCACTCGGCCAGCACCGCGGCCTGATACCCCGAGCCGGTTCCCACTTCCAGCACGCGGTCGGTGCGCTTCGGCTCGATCAGATCAGTCATCAACGCGACGATGAACGGCTGCGAGATGGTCTGCCCTTCGCCGATCGGCAGCGGGCGGTTGTCGTATGCACGGGCGACAAGTTCCGGTGGCACATATCGATGGCGCTGGACCTTGCGCATCGCGCCGATCACCTCCGCCGACAGCCGTTCCCGCTTGGTGAACGACGCGGTGGCACGCATGTCGCTGTCGATCTCGCGAATCATCTGTTCGCGCGCGGCCTCGAACGGGTCCTGCGCAGCCGCGACCCGCGCTGTCACCAGGATAGCGCCGGATGCGAACAGTAGTCGCCGACGGCTGAACATGGCTCGATCTCTCCGCCACCCAGTGTAGGGTTCGAGCCGCTTCGTACAATGCGCTGGCGCAACTTGATGCTTTCCGGCCGATCGATGCTCGACCCCGCTGCCGACTGGCTCGCGCCACAGTCGTTGGAGCTTGCGCGCGCACTGCCCGCGCAGTGCTATGTAGACCCCTGCTTCGACAAGATCGATCGCGACGCGGTGTTCGCACGCAGCTGGCAGCGCTGCGCGCATGTGGCGCAGGTGCCGGGCTGCGGCGACCATGCGTTGGCGCAGATAGGCGCCGTGCCTTTGCTGATCATCCGCGGCGACGACGGGAAGCTGCGCGCGCTGCATAACGTCTGTCGCCACCGCGCTGGGCCGCTCGCTACCTGCGACGGCCGCGGCGCGACCACGCTGGTGTGCAAGTACCACGGCTGGGCTTACGCGCTCGACGGGCTGCTGCGCGGCGCGCCGGAAATGGGTCGCGCCAAGGACTTCGATCCGGCCGCGGTCCGGCTGCCCGTGGCACGCCTGGCCGAGTGGCAGGGCCACGTCTTCGTTGCGCTAAACGGGGATGCGCCCGCCTTCGATGACGTCATCGCCGGCATCGAAGCACGTCTGCGCGAACCGGTCGGTCCCCACGTATTCGATCGCCGTGTCAGCTACGAGGTCGCGTGCAACTGGAAGGTCTACGTCGACAACTACCTCGAGGGCTGTCACGTGCCGCACGTGCATCCGCGCCTGGAGCGGGTGCTCGACGGCGCGCGGTACACAACGCAGACCGCGCGCTGGCACTCGCTGCAGTCGAGGCCGCTCGCCGACGCGACGCTGTACGGCGCCGGCGAAGCGCTGTACTACTTCATCTACCCGAACACGATGCTGAACGTGCTGCCGGGGCGGCTGCAGACCAACCACGTCGTGCCGCTCGGCGCCGATCTGTGCCGCGTCGACTTCGACTATTTCTATGCGGACGCCGTGACCGCCACGCGGCGCGCCGAGGATCAGCACTTCAGCGATGAAGTGCAGTGCGAAGACATCGCGATCTGCGAAGCGGTGCAGCGTGGGTTGGCGTCCGGCTCTTACACGCCGGGCCGGCTGAACCCGCAGCGTGAGTCCGGTTTGCATCACTTCCACGAGTTGCTGCGCGCCGCCTATCGCGCGTCGGCGCCGCGCTGACTCGGGCACGCTCCGTCGGCGCCGCCGGTCCGGCCGCCGGCGCGCGGCGCGCCACGTCCAGGCGCTTGCGCAGCAGCTACGCATACGGGGTCACGCCGTGCACGCGGCGAAAGAGCCGCACGAGGTGAATCTTGGACCGCCGCGCGCGGCGGCAATCTCGTCGAGGCAGATTCGTTGCGCATATGAACTGAGGACGAAATAGGCGGCGCGATCGATCCGCGCCAGCAGCTCCGCATGGGTCGCGCGGCTCGCGGATTCGAGCCGCTGCGCGGCGGCCGCATTTCCTCCTGCGACGCATCGGCCGGTAGATGGAAGCAGGTGTGAGTCGACCACCGGGGCAGATGGCTCGACGGCGAAGGCGGCATCACGCAGGGCAATCCGTACTTGGCGCCGAGTCGCGACGCCTGGCGCCGGCGGCTGGCAATGGATGGTGCTCCGCGACATCAAGAAAGATTCGCCGACCTGGGCCTGGGAGCGCTCGACCGAGCACGGCAAGGCCTGGGCGCAACAGTGGCGCATCCTGCAAACGCGCCGCAAGTGCGCTGGCACCCGTGGCGGCGCACAGCAAGGGCACAAGCGGAACGTAGACTTCGGGTTTTCCCCGGAGTCGGACGTGCCGCTCGTCATTTCGTATGCCGATGTCGAAGCGGCCGCGCAGCGGTTGCGCGGCGTCGCCCATCGCACGCCGGTGCTGACCTCGCGCACTGTCAACAGTGCTACCCGCGCCGAGCTCTTCTTCAAGTGCGAAAACCTGCAGCGGATGGGCGCGTTCAAGTTTCGCGGCGCGTACAACGCTCTGGCGCACTTCACGCCGGAGCAAAGAACGCGCGGTGTGCTGGCGTTTTCCAGCGGCAATCATGCGCAGGCGATCGCGCTGTCGGCCCGGCTGCTCGAGATGCCGGCGGTGATCGTGATGCCCAAGGATGCGCCGGCGCTGAAGATCACCGCAACGCGCGGCTACGGTGCGGAAGTCGTGCTGTATGACCGGTACACCGAAGACCGTGAAGCGCTCAGCGCACGCATCGCCGCCGAGCGCGGCATGACGCTGATTCCGCCGTATGACCATCCGCACGTGATGGCCGGCCAAGGCACCGCGGCGAAGGAATTGTTCGACGACGTTGGCACGCTCGACCTGTTGTTCGTCTGCGTCGGCGGCGGGGGACTGATCTCCGGATGCGCGGTCGCGACACGTGCGCTGGCGCCGCAGTGCGAAGTGATCGGCGTCGAACCGGAAGCGGGCAACGACGTTCAGCAGTCGTTTCGGCGCGGCGAAATCGTGCACATCGACGTACCACGCACGATCGCCGACGGCGCGCAGACGCAGCATCCGGGAAAGCTCACCTTCCCGGTGATCCGTGAGCTGGTCCACGATGTCGTCACCGTCGGCGACGCGGCGCTCGTGCGCACGATGCGTTTCTTTGCCGAGCGGATGAAACTGGTCGTCGAGCCAACCGGTTGTCTCGGCGCGGCCGCCGTGCTCGAAGGCACGGTCCCGGTGCAAGGCAAGCGCGTCGGCGTGATTGTCAGCGGCGGCAATATCGACCTGGCGCGCTATGCGCAGCTGCTGACACACGGTCTTTCCTGAAGACTTCATTTCCACCGAAGCGAGGCACAAGATGTTCCTATCCGCACCGACTTCGCCCGAGGCCACGGCATTCCTGGAAACGGAGCGCGCGGCGAATGGCTACGTGATGAATCTCGAACGCGCGTGGGCCTGGCGCCCCGACGTCGCCGAGGGATTCATTGCCCTGCGCAAGCAATTGATGGACGGTACGACACTGACGCCACGTGAAATCGCGCTGCTCGTCTGCGCCACCGCGCGGACACTTGGCGACTCGTACTGCGCGCTCGCCTGGGGCGCGCGACTGGCCGCACAGGCAGACGCAGCAACGGCCGCCTCGGTCCTGAGCGGCGTGGATGCGGCGGCGTTGACGCCACGAGAAAGGGCGCTGTCCCGCTGGGCCGCGCAGGTGGCGCACGACCCCAACGGCACGGACGCCGCCGGGGTCGAGGCGCTGCGCACGGCCGGATTCGGCGACCGAGAGATCTTCGAAGCGACCGTGTTCGTCGCGTTTCGGCTGGCGTTTTCGACCGTCAACGATGCGCTGGGTGCACAGCCCGACCCGCAACTGGTCGCCGCAGCGCCGCCGGAGGTGCAGGCTGCCGTGACCTATGGCCGCAAGCCGTCTGCCTGATCAATGAGAGTTGCTGTCCTCGGCAGCGGCGTGATCGGCACCACGATCGCGTATTACGTCGCACGGTCCGGCCACGAGGTCACCGTGATCGATCGCCAGCCTGGTCCTGCGCTGGAAACGAGCTACGCGAATGCGGGCGAAGTGTCACCCGGGTATTCAGCGCCCTGGGCCGGACCGGGCATCCCGGTCAAGGCGATCAGGTGGATGCTGATGACGCACAGCCCGCTGGTCATCTGGCCGCTGCTCGACGCGGCGATGTGGCGCTGGGGCTGGATGATGTTGAGGAACTGTACCGAGCGCGCCTATCGGTTGAACAAAAGCCGCATGGTGCCCATCGCCGAGTACAGCCGCGACTGCCTGAAACAGCTGCGCACCGAAACGGGCATCGCGTACGACGAACGCACGCAGGGGACGCTGCAACTATTCCGCACGCAGAAGCAACTGGACGGCATCGGCAAGGACGTCGAGATCCTCAAGGAATACCGGGTGCCGTTCGAGGTGCTCGATCGCGCTGGCTTCTGCTGCGTCGAACCCGCGCTTGCTTACACAAAAGAGAAATTCGTCGGCGCCCTGCGGCTGCCAAATGATGAGACCGGCGACTGCTTCAAGTTCACGAATCGCATGGCCGAGATGGCACGAGCCAAGGGTGTGGCGTTTCGCTTCGGCACCCACATCGATGCGCTCACGACCGCAGCGGGCAAGGTCAGCGGCGCGCGGACCGATGCCGGCATCGTCACCGCCGATGCCTATGTGTGCGCCCTCGGCAGTTATGCACCGCTCCTTGTGAAGCCGCTCGGCATCGACCTGCCGGTGTATCCGGTCAAGGGCTATTCGATCACGGTGCCGATCACCGATGCCGCGCGCGCGCCGGAATCAACCATCATGGACGAGACGCACAAGGTCGCGGTCACGCGGCTGGGCGACCGCATTCGCGTCGGCGGCACGGCGGAACTGGCAGGCTATAGCCTCAAGCTGCGCGAGGCGCGCCGCCACACGCTCGAGCATGTGCTGACTGATCTCTTCCCGCGCGGCGGTGATGTGAAGCGCGCCGAGTTCTGGTGCGGGCTGCGCCCGATGACCCCCGACGGCACGCCAGTGCTCGGGGGGACGAAGTACTCGAACCTCTATCTCGCCACCGGCCACGGCACGCTCGGCTGGACGATGGCTGCCGGCACTGGCCGCGTGATGGCCGATCTCATCAGCGGCCGCAAGCCTGACATCGATCTCGCGGGATTGAGGATCGATCGTTACGCGTAACGCGCGGTTGGTTCGATCAACCGTCGTGGTCTCGTGGCGTGCCGCGACCGCCGGCCCGCGCTTATCTGCAGGCCGATCGCAAAGATGCCGCCTGCGATCAGCGCTTCGAGCACAGGCTGCCGCCCGGCACGTCGCGCCGTGCGCACCGCATTGCAGCGCGCCTGCGCGTCATCCGCACGCCGGCAGAGTTCCGGTGGCTGCGACCTGCGTGCGCGCGCGGCCCACCGATCAACGGCGCCCGGGCGACCCACGGAGCTCCGTACCGCCGCGCCCTTCGCGGTTCGCGCAGCATGTGTGCCGCGAAGACGAGCCGCAAAGACGCACACCCGATGCGGGCATCATCTGCCCGTTCTTCGCGCGCAGAGACACGGGCGGCGACATGCGGCAGAAAAGCCGCCCGTGAATGACCGCCATTTATGAATGCGGAGGAGCCGCGCCGAGTCGTTCCGCGAAGCTGGCTTCACGCGCAGAGTCAAGCGCCACATGGCCATCGGCGCGCGGGACTGCGTCACGGACAAAGGCCGCGCAGCGCGCCAGCGCCACGGATACACGTCTGCGGTTAGAAGCCAATCTGCCGCGCCGGGCTCACTCGGGTGGCAGCGCGCCCTTGCGCTCGACGATCAGTCGGTATTGTTCCGGCTCGCGATGCCGCGCGAAATTGAAGGTGGTGTTCTTGTACGAGCTGCAGAGGTCGAGATTGCAGCGCGCGATCGCGAGTTCGTCGCCGGTCGTGGTGCAGGCGGCGACGATCTCGCCGCTGGGCGCGACGATGATCGAATTGCCGATCTGCTCGACACCTTCCTCGTTGCCGGCCTTGGCGACGCCGACTACCCAGGTGCCGTTCTGGTAAGCGCCCGACTGCATCACCAGTTCATTGTGGAAGTGCGACAGCGCATCGTGCTCGGGCGCGGGCGGATTGTGCACCGGCGTGTTGTAGCCGAGCACGATCATCTCCACGCCCTGCAGTCCCATCACGCGGTAGGTTTCGGGCCAGCGGCGATCGTTGCAGATTGCCATGCCGAAGAGGCCGTTGTGCTGCTCGTTGAACGCCCAGCGCACCACCGGCCAGCTTAGGTTCCCGACCTCGAAGTAGCGCTTCTCCAGATGCTGGAAGCGGCGCCACGGTTCGTGCTCGGCGTGACCCGGCAGGTGGATTTTGCGGTACTTCGAGATGACACGGCCCCGCTTGTCGACGAGGATCGACGTGTTGAAGCGGCGCGCGCGGCGATCTTCCTGCGTCAGCTCCGCGTAACCGAGATAGAAACCGATGCCGAGCCGCTGCGCGGCATCGAAGAGGTTCTGCGTTTCGGAACCCGGCATCGTGCGCTCGAAGAACGCATCGACCTCCTCCTGTCGCTCGAAGTACCAGCGCGGGAAGAACGTCGTCAGCGCGAGCTCCGGGAACACGACCAGGTCGCAGCCGTGGCCCTTGGCCTGGTGCAGCAGCGCGAGAAGCCGCTCAACCACCTGCGCACGCGGTTCAGCGCGCGCGATCGGGCCGAGCTGCGCCGCGCCGACCGTGATGAACCGTGCCATGTGCGCCTACGCCGCGAGTTCAAGCAACGTATGCAGCAGGACATCCGCGCCCGCGGCCAGATGCTCGGGCCGTGTGTCCTCGGCCGGGTTGTGGCTGATGCCCTTGATCGACGGCACGAAGATCATCGCGGTGGGCGCGATGCGCGCGATCATCTGCGCGTCATGCCCGGCGCCCGACGTCATTGGCCGGCATGAATGGCCGAGCCGTTGCGCGGTGCGGGCGATCAACGCGGCGATGTCCTTGTCGAAGATCACCGGCGCAAAGCGCGCGAGCGATTGCGTTTCGATCTTCACACCTTCGTCCTTCGCAAGCCGCTGCAGGAACTCCGCCAGCCGTTGCTCCGCGTGTTTCAGGACCGCGTCGTCGGTATTACGCAGGTCGACCGTCACGCGCGCGTGTGCGGCGATCACATTGGTCAGGTTCGGATGCAGCGTGATCGAACCCACCGTGCCGACCTGGCCGCCGCCGATCTCTTTGGCCAGCTGGCGCACAAACCCAGTGATCGCCGCCGCGCAAAAACCGGCGTCATGGCGCATGCGCATCGGCGTGGTGCCGGCGTGATTCGATTGGCCGGTGATCAGCACTTCCGTCCACGAAATGCCCTGCAGATTCTCGACCGCTCCGATCGTGATGCCCTCGATGTCGAGCACCGGTCCCTGCTCGATGTGCAGCTCGATGTACGCATGCGGCTGGTACAGCGGCAACGGGGCGTCGCCGAGGTAGCCGATGCGTTCCAGTTCGTCGCGGAACACCTTGCCGTCGATGCCGTGCGTCGCGTACAGCTCCTCCAGCGGCATCCCCCCGACGTAGACAAGCGAGCCGGCCATGTCCGGGTGGAAGCGCGCGCCTTCCTCGTCGGTGAACGCGCCGACCACCAGCGGCCGGCGCGTGGTGATGCCGGCGTCTTTCAGCGTCTGCACGACTTCGAGTCCACCCAGCACCCCGAGGCAGCCGTCGTAGCGGCCCCCGGTGCGCACCGTGTCGATGTGCGAGCCGGTCATCACCGGCGCCGCGTCCTCAGTGCCACGGCGCAGGCCGAAGATGTTGCCGACCTTGTCGATGCGAACCTCGAGACCGAGTTCGCGCATCCAGGCCGACACCCGATCGCGGCCGGCCTTGTCCTCGTCGGTCAGCGCGAGACGGCAGCAACTGCCGTCTTCCGTTCGGCCGATCGCTGCCAGCTCATTGAGCCGCGCCATCAGGCGCGCCGGATTGATGCGAAGACTCTCCGCTTTCATGTCAGTACCTCCTCTGCCGTGCGTCCGACCACCTCGCGGTAAATGTGCGGGTCGGTGTCGCCCTCGCTGCCGAGCAGCAGCGCGCGCGAGTTGCCATCGAGCGCCAGGGTCCGTCCAATCTCAGGATAGTCGCGCGCGGCGAGCAGTGCCGCCAGCCCGGAGCCGCCGGTTTCGCCCGCGACGATCGGCGCATCGCCCGCTGCCGGTCGCGCCAGCGCGCGCACAGCGTCGAGTGCGTAGGCATCGTCGACCGCGACGGCCGCGTTGGCGCCGTCGTGCAGGATTTCCCATGCGAGTTCGGACACCTCCCCGCACCCAAGCCCCGCCATCACCGTGTCGAGGGATCCGCCGACGACGACCGGCTTGCCGGCCGCGAGGCTCTGGTACACGCAGTCCGCGCGCATCGGTTCGACGACGACAAAAAACGGCCGCCGCGTGCCCCAATGCAACCAGAAGTGCGCACAGATCGCCGCGGCGAGTGCGCCGACGCCCGCCTGCGCAAAGACGTGCGTCGGCGGATCCGCAAGCTGCTGCTCGATCTCCGCCGCCATGACGCCGTAACCGTGCATCACGTCGAGCGGGATGTCGCGATACCCGGGGTAAGAGGTATCGGACACCACGGTCCAGCCATTGGCCCGGGCGGTCGCGGCCGCATGGCGCACGGCGCCGTCGTAGTTGCCCTCGACCACGCGCACCTCAGCGCCGTATTTGGCGATCGCGTCGCGCCTGCCTTGGCTCACCTTCTCGTGCACGAAGATCACGCAGCGGCAGCCGAACAGATGCGCGCCCCACGCCACCGAGCGGCCGTGATTGCCATCGGTCGCACAGGTGACCGTCACCGTGCGCACGATGTTCGCGAACTCGCCGGACCGCAGTTGCTTCGACGTCACGTTCGTCCGGCTGGTCGCTGCGGCAACCCGCTTGCGCAGCACGTTGCCCACCGCATAGGCGCCGCCGAGCGCCTTGAAGCTCTTCAGCCCGAAGCGACCCCGCTCGTCCTTGTAGTGGATCGCGCCGATGCCGAGCGCGCGCGCAAGGCCGTCGAGCCGTTCCATCGGTGTGCGCGCGTAGCCGGGCCAGCTCGCAACTTCCCCGAGCGCCACGTCGAAGCCCGCCTGGTTCAGCACCTGTGCGCGCCGCGCGCCGTACGGCTCGTTGGCAGGCACCGCCGCGGGGTTGCAGATCGCACGGGCCTCACGCGTCATGCCATCACCTCTTCCCGTGTCGTGATCGGTTGGCGCAGATGACAGGCGACCCATTGGCCGCTCGTTACCTGCTGCAGCGGTGGTTCATCCACCTTGCAGCGTGCTTCAACATACGGGCATCGTGTGTGGAAGCGGCAGCCTGAAGGGGGGTTGATCGGGCTCGGCACATCGCCCGTCAATACGCGGCGCTGCTTGTGACGCGTCGGATCCGGCACCGGCACCGCTTCCAGAAGAGCTTCCGTGTACGGATGCTGCGGGCGCGTGAAGATCGCCTTCTTCGGCGCGACCTCGACGATCTTGCCCAGATACATGACCGCGACGCGGTGACTGATGTGCTCGACCACCGCGAGATCGTGCGCCACGAACAGATACGACAGGCGGAACTCCTGCTGCAGGTCCATGAGCAGATTGATCACCTGCGCCTGCACCGACACGTCGAGCGCGGACACGGGCTCGTCGCAGACGATCAGCTTCGGCCGCACCGACAACGCGCGTGCGATGCCGAGCCGCTGACGCTGCCCGCCGGAGAACTCGAACGGGTACTTGACCATCTGGTCGGGCCGCAGCCCGACGCGCGCGAAGAGCGCGGCAACGCGCTCGCGCCGTTGCGCGTCTGGCAGTGCCTCGAAATTGCGGATCGGCTCGCCCACGATGTCGGCCGCGCGCATGCGCGGATTGAGCGATGCGTACGGATCCTGGAATACCGCCTGCAGTTCTCGGCGCACCGGGCGAATCTGCGATCGAGTCACTGTGCTGATGTCGCGCCCGCGCCAGCGGATCGTCCCGCTCGTGGGGTCCTGCAGGCGCAGGATCAGTTTCCCGGTCGTGGACTTGCCGCATCCCGATTCGCCGACCAGGCCGAGTGTCTCGCCGCTCGCAATCGAAAAGCTCACGCCGTCGACCGCGCGCACCATCGCCCCGCCGCGGCTGAGCCAGTCCTGCTGCGTCGGGTAGTACTTGCGCAGCCCTTCCACTTCGAGCAGCACTTCGCGCGCATTCGAGTTCGCGGTCATGTGATCTGCTCCAATGTCGGCCTGACGGCCAATGCGATCGGATGCCAGCACGCGGCCCAGTGCCTGGGTGCTTGCGGCTCGAGCGGCGGCACGTCGCGGTGACAACGTTCGCTCGCATGCGGACAGCGCGGCGCGAACAGGCAACCCGGCATTGCTTCCTTCAGCGACGGCACCATGCCGGGAATCTCGACCAGGCGCTTGCCGGTCTCGTCGACGGAATCACCGAGATGGGGCATCGAGCCGAGCAGCCCGCGCGTGTACGGATGGCGCGGCCGCGCGAACAGATCTTCTGCGGGTGCTTCCTCGACCTTGCGGCCAGCGTACATCACGACCACGCGATGTGCCATCTCGGCCACCACGCCGAGATCGTGCGTGATCAGGATGATCGAGGCGCCGGTCTCATCGCGCAATTCGCGCATCAGCTCGAGGATCTGCGCCTGGATGGTGACATCGAGCGCGGTGGTCGGCTCGTCAGCGATCAGCAAACGCGGCCCGCAGGCGAGCGCCATCGCGATCATCACGCGCTGGCGCATGCCGCCGGACAGCTCATGCGGAAACTGCCTCACGCGCCGCTCCGCTTCGGGGATGTGCACCTTGCGCAGCATGGCGGTCGCGCGCGCCAGCGCGTCGGCCTGCGACATCCCGCGGTGAAGCACCAGCGCCTCGGCGACCTGCCGCCCGATGGTGAGCACCGGATTGAGCGACGTCATCGGCTCCTGGAAGATCATCGCAATCGCATTGCCGCGGATCCTGCGCATCTCGGGCTCGGGCAGGTCGAGCAGGTTGCGGCCCTCGAACTCGATGCGTCCGTCGGTGATGCGCGCCGGCGGCATCGGCAACAGGCGCAGGATCGACATCGCGGTCACGCTCTTGCCGCAGCCCGACTCGCCAACGATGGCGAGCGTCTCGCCGGGCGCCACGTTGAACGACACGCCGTCGACCGCGCGCACCACACCGTCACGCGTGTGAAAGTGCGTCTTCAGGCTCTCGACGCGCAGCAATGGGTTCGGATTGGACTGCATCGCTACATCCGGCGCGCGAGTCGGGGGTCGAGCGCGTCGCGCATGCCATCGCCGAGCAGATTGACCGACAGCACCGTGAGCGACAGGAAGATGCCGGGAAACAGCAGGATCGTTCCGGCCACCTGAATCAGGCTTCTCGCCTCGGCCATGATGTTGCCCCAGCTCGGGATGTTCGGCGGTGTGCCGGCGCCGATGAAGGACAGGATCGCCTCGGTGATCATCGCCGAGGCGCAGATGTAGGTGGCCTGCACGAGCAGCGGCGCCATCGTGTTCGGCAGGATGTGGCGCAGCAGGATCGCCGGCAGGCGCGTGCCCGATGCGACTGCCGCTTCCACGTAGGGCTGCTCGCGCAGCGTCAGCACCAGCGAGCGCACCAGCCGCACCACGCGCGGAATCTCGGTGATCGTGATCGCGACGATCACGTTCTTCAGGCTCGCGGTCGTCAGCGAGATCAGCGCGATCGCCAGCAGCACCGACGGGATCGACATCAGACCGTCCATCACGCGCATCATGATTGCGTCGAGCCAGCGCAGGTAGCCGGTCACCAAGCCGACGGCGAGCCCGACTACCGTGGCCAGCACGGCGACCGCCAGCCCGACCGTCAGCGACACGCGCGTGCCGTAAAGCACGCGGCTGTAGACATCGCGCCCGAGCATGTCGGTGCCGAACCAGTATTCGGCTCCCGGCGGCCGCAGGCGCTTGATCGGCGCCAGGGCCAGCGGGTCGGTCGTGCCCAGCCAAGGTGCGGCAATCGCCACCAATACCATCAGCAGCAGCACGACGGCGCCGGCGATCGCGGTCGGATGTCGCCGAAGTGCGTCCTTGAAGCGCAGCGCGGTGGGCGACGCCGTCTTCGGCAAGTCGATCGCGACGGCAGCCATGTCAGCGCGGCCTCAATACCGGATGCGTGGATCGAACAGCGAGTAGCTGAGGTCGACCACCAAATTGACCAGCACGTACGCCGCCGAGAACAGCAGCGTGACGCCCTGGATGATCGGATAGTCGCGCCGCAGGATCGCGTCGACCGTGAGCCGCCCGAGGCCCGGGATCGCGAACACGGTTTCGGTCACGACCACGCCGCCGATCAGCAGCGCCACGCCTATGCCGATGATGGTGACGATCGGCACCGCCGCATTCTTCAGCGCATGGCGCATCAGCACGGTGCCCGGCGCCAACCCCTTGGCGGTGGCGGTGCGCACATAGTCCTGCGCCAGCACATCGAGCATCGTGGCGCGCGTGATGCGCGCGATCAGTGCCATGTAAACGATGCCGAGCGCCACACTGGGCAGGATCATGTGACGAATGAACGGGCCGAAGCCTTCGCCGAGATTGCGGTAGCCCTGCACCGGCAGCCAGTCGAACTGGACCGCGAACAGCAGGATCAGTCCGTAGGCGATCACGAACACCGGCACCGAAAAGCCGAGGACCGAGATCGCCATCACCGCACGGTCAATAAAGCCACCGGCGCGCGCCGCGGCGAGCACGCCGAGCGGTACCGCGAGGCCGACGGCGACGATCATCGTGCACAAGGTGAGGGCGACGGTCGGCTCGATCCGTTGCGCGATCAGCGTCGAGACGGGCAGGTTGGTGAAGATCGAGGTCCCCAGGTCGCCATGCGCCAGCGCCCACATCCAGCCGGAGAAGCGGACCAGGTACGGTTGATCCAGCCCGAGTTGCGCGCGGATGCGGGCAATGTCTTCCGCTGTGGCGATGTCGCCGGCGATCACGGCTGCCGGATCGCCAGGACTGATGTACAGCAGCGAAAAGACGAACAGTGCGACCACTCCCATCACGGGAATGGTCGCGAGCAGTCTTTTGACGATGTAGCGCAACATCAGAAAACAATACGTAATCGCGGCGGTGCCAGAGCCACTACCCCGCGGAAGCGCCCCGTGCGATTCAGCACGGGGCCGACCCTGCGCCTACTTCTTCTCGACGTTCCAGAGGAACGTGACCGGCGAGATGATCACGCCGGAGAGATTCGTGCGGTACGCGGTCGGGATGATGAACTGCGCGGTCGGGATGTACGGCACGGTCTCGAACGCGCGCTTCTGCATCTCTTCGGCGGTCTTCTTCTGGTCGGCCGGTGTGGGCGCGTTGAACCAGGCGTCACGCAGTTCCTCAAGCTTGGCATCGGTCGGCCATCCGAACCACGACTTTTCGCCCGCGCCGCGCAGCGGCGAGTTCAATGCGGGCGACGTGATGTCGGGCCCGACGAACCAGGTAAAGAAGATGCTCCAGCCGCCTTTTTCCACCGGCTCCTTCGACGAGCGGCGCGTGATCAGTGTGCCCCAGTCACTGGCAGCTAGCTCCGCGTTCAAGCCGATCTTGCGCAACAGTTCCTGCGTGACCAGCGCCTGCGCCTGCACGATGGGCTGGTCAGTGGCGGTCATCACGACGATCTTTTCGCCCTTGTAGCCCGACTCCTTGACCAGCGCCTTGGCGCGGTCGAAGTCACGCTTGCCGGTCAGAGCCTCCGAGCCGGCCGTGTTCGCCAGCGGCGTGCCGCAGGTGAAAAATGACGGGCACGGCTTGCCGTTCTTCGGGTCGCCCGCGATCGCGATCGCATAGTCCTTCTGATCGAGCACCGCCAGCACGGCCTGGCGCAGCTTGACGTTGTTAAACGGCGGCTGCAGGTGGTTGAAGCGCAGGATGCCGATCGACCCGAGCGGGTCGGTGTTGTCGACCTTGATGTCCTTGTTCTTCGACACCACCGGGATCAGGTCCGGCGGCAGTTGCTGCCACCAGTCGACTTCGCCGTTGTTCAGCGCCGCTGCCGCCGTGGCCGAATCCGGGATGTAGATCCATTCGACGCGGTCGACCTTCACGACCTTGCCGCCGGCGCCCCAGGACGGCGGCTCCTTGCGCGGCACGTAGTCGGCGTTCTTCACGTACACGACCTTGCTGCCGGGAACCCATTGCTCCCTGACCATCTTGAACGGGCCGGAGCCGGTGGCATCAGTGATCTGGGTAAATGCGTCGGTCTTGGCGATGCGCTCGGGCATGATGAACGGCACGTTTGACGACGGCTTGCCGAGTGCGTCCAGCACATACGGGAACGGCTTCTTCAGCTTCAGCCGGAAGGTCTTGTCGTTGACCGGGATCCAAGCCTCGGTCATTTCGCCGAGCTTCTGCCCGAACACATCGCGTTTGGCCCAGCGCTCGATCGACGCGATGCAATCGGCGGCGCGCACCGGCGTGCCGTCATGAAACTTCAGCCCGTCGCGCAGCGTGAACGTGTACAGCAATCCGTCCTTGCTGACATCCCACTTGTCCACCATCTGCGGCTGGATCTTGAAGTTCGCATCGGTGGCGAAAAGCACGTCGTAGACCATGTAGCCGTGGTTGCGCGTGATGTAGGCGGTGGTCCAGATCGGGTCCAGGCTGCGCAGGTCCGCCTCGGGGACGAATTTCAGAACCTTGCCCTGTGCCAGCGCGACACCGCTGGCGGCGCTGCCGATCAAAAATGCGATCCCGGCGGCGATGCGCCACCCGGTGCGAAGCGTGAATGTCATTCGGGCTCTCCTCGAAGCGTGATGCGCCGCCGGTCCGATTTGCGATCGCGCAGGCGAGCGAACAGACTACACGTATCCGAACCTTGCCGGAACGACCATGACCTTCGATCTGCTGCTGCGCGGTGCCACGATTCTCGATGGCAGCGGCACCCCGCGCCGGCGCGGCGACGTGGCGCTGCGGGAGGGACAGATCGCGGCCGTCGGAACACTCGCCGCGGCGGGCGCCGCGACCGTAATCGACCTCGACGGCCTAGCGCTGGCGCCCGGTTTCATCGACGTGCATACGCATGACGATCGGCTGCTGCTCGCCGATCCGTCGATGGCGCCCAAGGTCAGCCAGGGCGTAACCACCGTCGTGGTCGGCAATTGCGGCGTCAGTCTGGCCCCGCTCGGCGAGCGCGCTGCCGTGCCACCGCTCAATCTCGTGGCGAATGGCCGCGAACAGCGGTTTGAATCCTTTGCGTCCTATTTCGCCGCGCTCGAAGCGCATCCGCCGGCAATCAACTGCGCGGCGCTGATCGGCCACACCACGCTGCGCGTGGTGGCCATGGACGAACTGCAACGGCCCGCGGCTGAGCGCGAGATCGCCGTCATGCGCTCGCTGGTGCAGGAGGGGCTCGCCGCCGGCGCGATCGGCGTGTCGACCGGCACCTACTACGCGCCGGCAAACGCCGCCACGCCCGAGGAGATCCGCAGCGTGTGCGAGCCGCTGCGCGGAACAACGGCGCTGATCGCCTCGCACCTGCGCGACGAGGGCGAGCGCGTGCTCGAGTCGATGACTGAGGCGATGACGATCGCAGGCGACCTCGGCGTGCGCCAGGTGATCTCGCACCACAAGGTGATCGGCCGCGCCAACTTTGGCCGCTCGCGCGAGACGCTCGCGCTGCTCGACCGGGCACGGTGCACTCGCGATGTCTGTCTTGACTGCTATCCGTACATCGCCTCGTCGACCGTACTGCGCCGGGACGCGGCGATGCAGGCGCGGCGCGTGCTGGTCACGTGGTCGCGGCAGCGGCCCGATGCTGCGGGCCGTTACCTCGATGAGCTGGCCGCCGAACAGGGCATCGACATCGACACGATGATCGACGCCTTGCAGCCGGCTGGTGCGATCTATTTCTCGATGGATGAAGCCGATGTCGAGCGCATCCTTGCCTATCCAGAAACAATGATCGGTTCCGACGGACTGCCGCACGATGAGTTTCCGCATCCGCGCCTATGGGGCGCGTTTCCGCGCGTGCTTGGCCACTACGCTCGCGAGCGGGGCCTCTTTTCGCTCGAGCAGGCGGTGCACAAGATGACCGGTCTGCCGGCGTCGCGCTTGCGCCTTGCGCAGCGCGGGCTGATCGCGCCCGGCTGCCATGCCGATCTCGTGGTGTTCGATGCGAAGCGCATCGCCGATGCGGCCACCTTCGCGCAGCCGAGGGCGCCCGCCGTCGGCGTCGTGTCGGTCTACGTGAACGGCACGCTCGCCTGGCACGAGGGCCGCAGCACGGGCGCGCGCCCCGGCCGGGTCATCCGGCGCGTGCAGTAGCGAGACCGGCATGCGCATCGTCGCCGCGCGCCTGAACCACGAGACCAACACGTTCTCGCCGGTGCCCACGCCGCTCGCGGCCTTCGGCCCGGACGGCCCGACGTTCGGCGCCGCTGCGTACGCGCAGGCCAAGGGCACGCGCACGGGGCTCGGTGCCTTCGTCGACGCAGCCCAGGCGCGTGGCGCGCAACTGACGGTCGCGGTCAACGGCACCGCGAATCCGAGCGGGCGCGTCGATGACGCGGCCTATGACCGGCTGGCCGGCGCGATCGTCGCCGCGGTCCGCGCGGGCTGCGACGCAATCCTGCTCGACCTGCACGGCGCGATGGTCACCCAGTCGGTCGATGACGGCGATGGCGAACTGCTGCGCCGGATCCGTGCCGTCGCGCCCGCCACGCCACTGGCGGTCGCCCTGGACCTGCACGGCAACATCACGCAAGCGATGATCGAGCACGCCGATGTGATCGTCGGCTTCAAGACCTACCCGCACGTGGACATGCATGAGACCGGCGCGCAGGTGGCACGACTGCTGTTCGACATGATCGACACCGGCCGCAAGCCGGCGCTCGCGTGGGCGCAGCCGCCGCTGCTTTCGCACACACTGAGGAGCGCCACCGGCGAAGGCGCGATGGGACGTGCGGTGGAGCGCGCGCGCCAGATGGAAACGGAGGGGCTGCTCGGCGTCACGGTATTCGCCGGCTTTTCGCTCGCCGACATCCGCGACGCCGGCATGAGCGTGGTGGCGGTCGGTCGTACACGGGATGAGGCACAGCATGCTGTCGACGAACTGGCGCGCCAACTGTGGGACGAGCGCAGCGATTTCGTCTACAGAAGTGCGCCGCTCACCGACACGGTGGCGCAGGCGCGCGCGCTGCGCACCGCCAACGGGGCGGGCGGCCCCGTGCTGCTGCTCGACCACGGCGACAACGTGATGTCCGGTGGCACCTGCGACACCACCGATGTGTTGGAGGAGTGCCTGCGTCAGGGCCTGACGCGCATCGGCCTCGGGCCGATCTGCGATCCGGTCGCCGTGGCCATCGCAATCGCGGCCGGCGTCGGTGCGCGCGTGAAGATGCCGGTCGGTAACGTGCGTCCTCTTGGGCTCGGCAACGATCCGCGCCCGCGTTTCACGGTCGAGGCGCGCGTGCGCGCGATCACCGACGGGCGCTTTCGCATCACCGGGCCGATCTACACCGCAGAGACGTGGTCGATGGGGCGCACGGCGGTCCTTGAATGCGATGCCTTCACCATGGTGGTATGCGAGCGCCCGATGGAGCCGCTCGACGTGGGCGTGTTCGAAAGCGCGGGCGTGGATCCGCGCCGCTTTGATTTCCTGATCCTGAAGTCGCGCATGTACTGCCGCCCGAGCTTCGTGCCGATTGCAAAGGGCCTCGTCGAGTGCGACAGTCGGGGCGTGACCAGTTCCGACTATGCGCTGTTTCGATTCGAGCGTCTGCGCCGGCCGATCTACCCGCTGGATGCCGATGCGCAGATGGCACCCTCGTCACGAGCGCAGTCGCGATGACGATCGACGCATTTGCAACGCTCAAGGAACTCGCGGCCGCGCTCGCGCGGCGCGAATTGAGTGCGGTCGAACTCACCGAGTTGTATCTCGCGCGGATCGCGCGCGCGAATGCGAAGCTCAACGCCTTTGTCCGCGTCGAAGAGGAGCTTGCACGGCACCATGCCCGTGCCGCCGATGAAAGGCGCGCCAGCGGCCTCACGCTCGGCCCCCTCGACGGCGTGCCCATTGCGCTCAAGGACCTGCTGGAGCTCGAAGGTCGAGTCACCGGCGTCGGCTCCGCCGCCTGGCGCGAGCGGCGCAGCACAACCACCGCGACGGTCTTCGAGCGGTTGCTCGCAGCCGGGGTGGTCTGTCTCGGCAAGACGCAGATGGTCGAATTCGCGTTCGGCGGCTGGGGCGCCAATCCGCACCTGGGGACGCCTTGGAATCCGTGGGATCTGGCGGCGCATCGCGTCCCCGGCGGCTCATCGAGCGGCTCCGGCGTGGCGGTCGCCGCGGGACTCGCGCCAGCGGCCATCGGCTCCGACACCGGCGGCTCGGTCCGCATCCCGGCGTCGCTCAATGGGATCACCGGACTGAAGACAACGGGCGGACTGATCAGCCTGCACGGCGCCTTCCCGCTGTCGTCGACCCTCGACACGATCGGTCCGATGACGCGCAGTGCAGAAGACGCCGCGCTGCTGACGGCCGCGATCGCCGGTCCGGATCCGCGCTGGCCGGCAGGCTTGCACGCGCCGCCGTTCGACTTGTCAGCCGTTTCAGCCGTGTCAGCCGCGGCCGACGCGCTGGCGGGCATGCGCATCGTCGTGCTGCCGACTGAGCTGTATCCGATCGCGGTCGAGCCGGCGGTGATCGAAGCCGTCGCCGCCGCCAAGCACGTGCTGCGCAAGCTCGGTGCGCAATTGTTCGAGCATCGCTTCCCGTTCGACTTCAACGATCTGATGCGCCGCAACGGCCAGCTGATCGCGGCCGAGGCTTACGCGATTCACCGCGGCTACATCGAGGACGAAAGCCTGCCGATCGGCCCGTGGGTGCGCAAGCGCGTGCTCGGCGGCAGAGCCGTTTCCGCCGCCGACTACATCGACGCCCTTGCGCACCGGCGCGCCGCCTGCGCGCGGTGGCGTGCCTGGATGTGCGATGCCGACGCACTGCTGACGCCGACGCTGCCAATGGCCGCCTGCGCGGTCGACGCAGTCGATGAGTCGACCACACCGCTGGCAAGCTTCACCCGCGCCGGCAACTATCTTGATGCCTGTGGCCTTTCGCTGCCGGCGGGTTTTTCCAGCGCAGGGCTGCCGGTCGGCATCCAGCTGCTCGGCAAACCCTTCGCGGAAGCGACGCTACTGCGCATCGGCTGCGCATTCCAGCGCGCGACCGACTGGCATCGACGTACGCCCGGCCTGGCGGCGCTGTTCGACCGATAGGTCCGGCCCGCCGCGGCCGGGGGGTCGCAAATCCGCAGATGCAGGGCCCGGTATCCTTGTGTGAGCGATGACCGCGCTGATACGCGCGCGCATCGCCGATGACGATGGGAGGCACACGATGAACCTTTCCGCCAGCCTTGCCGAACTGGACCGGCTGCAATCGATTCACCCGTACACCAACCTGCGCCGGCACGAGGAGCGCGGTCCGGTGATCATGGCGCGCGGCCGCGGCATCTATGTGTACGACGTTGACGGCCGCGAGTACATCGAGGGACTGGCCGGCCTGTGGTGCGCGTCGCTCGGGTTCTCCAACGAGCGGCTGATCGCGGCGGCGACGAAACAGCTGAACACGCTGCCGTACTACCACAGCTTCGCGCACAAGACCTCGGACGTCGCGGTTCAGGTCGCCCATGACCTGCTGCTGATGGCACCCGGCAAGATGGCGCGCGTCTTCTTTGGCACCAGCGGGTCGGATGCCAACGATACTGCGATCAAGTTCGTGCGCTACTACAACAACGCGCGCGGACGGCCGAACAAGAAGAAGTTCATCGCCCGCACCAAGGGCTATCACGGCGTCAGCATCGCCGCTGCCAGCCTGACAGGGCTGCCGCACCTGCATGCCGGATTCGACCTGCCCGGGCCGGGCGTGCTGCACACGGATTGTCCGCACCACTACCGGTTCGCGCAGGTGGGCGAGAGCGAAGAATCCTTCGCCGCGAGACTGGCGCGCAACCTCGAGCGGCTGATCGAGAGAGAGGGACCGGACACGATCGCCGCGTTCATCGCCGAGCCGGTGATGGGTGCGGGTGGCGTGATTCCGCCGCCGGCCGGCTACTTCGACCTGGTGCAGCCGATCCTGAAGCAGAACGACATCCTGATGATCGCCGACGAGGTGATCTGCGGCTTCGGACGCACCGGGCAACTGTGGGGCAGCCAGACCTACGACATCGATCCCGACATCGTCACCTGCGCCAAGGCGCTGACCAGTGGGTACGTGCCGTTTTCGGCCACGATGATCTCCGAGCGTGTCTATGCCCCGATCGCCGATCAGTCGGCCAAGATCGGCACCTTCGGCCACGGATACACCTACTCTGCACATCCACTCGGCGCGGCCGTCGCGATCGAGGCCTTGAAGATCTACCGCGAGGTCGACATCGCCGCCCGCGTGCGAAGGCTCGCATCGCCGTTTCACGATGGTTTGCGCAAACTGGGCGACAGCCCGATCGTCGGCGAGGTGCGCGGCGTCGGGCTGATCGCCGCGGTGGAGTTGGTGAGGAACAAGCAAACCAAGGAGTCGTTTCCCGCACCCGCGGCGATCGCGGCGCACTTTGTCGAGCGTGCCCACGCGCACGGCCTGGTGCTGCGCGCGCTCGGCGAGGCCGTGGCGCTGTGTCCGCCGCTGACCATCGAGCCGGACGAAATCGACGAGTTGCTGGCGCGCTTCAGCCGCGCGCTGCGCGATACTGAAGCCCACGCACGCCAGTTCGCGTAAGGCTCCGCGCCAAATTGCCATGCCCGACCGCAAGACCCTCGTTCTGACCGGCGCCAGCCGCGGAATCGGGCACGCGACCGTCAAACATTTCACGGCCGCCGGCTGGCGTGTGCTGTCCGTGTCACGCGATCCCTGGACGCCGGAATGCCCGTGGGCGGAAGGCGGCGAGAATCACATCCAGATAGACCTTGCCAACATGGCCGACGTCGAGCGCGGCATCGGCGAGATTCGCGCGCGCCTGACGCGCGGGCGCATCGAGGCGCTCGTCAACAACGCCGGCATCTCGCCGAAGAAATCGAGTGGCCAGCGCCTGGGCGTGCTCGACACCGAGTATGAGACCTGGCTGAACGTCTTCAGCGTCAATCTGTTTTCCGTCGCGGCGTTGGCACGCAGCCTGTTCGCCGAGCTCAGGGCGGGCGCCGCGACGATCGTGAATGTGACGTCGATCGCCAGCAGTCGTGTCCATCCATTCGCCGGGGCGGCATATGCGACCTCGAAGGCGGCGCTGGCCGCCTTGACGCGCGAGCTGGCGCGCGAATTCGGTCCGCACGGCATTCGCGCCAATACGATCGCGCCGGGCGAGATCGATACGCCGATCCTGTCGCCGGGCACGGACGAGATCGTGCGCGAGCAGATCCCGATGCATCGATTGGGCAGGCCGGAAGAAGTCGCCTCGATCATCTACTTCCTGTGCACGGGCGGCGCCTCGTACATCAACGGCGCCGAGATCTACATCGACGGCGGGCAACACGTCTAGCCATGAACTTTGTCGAGTTCGATGATGTGTGCAAGACCTATGACGGCGTGGCCAACGTCGTCGATCATTTGCATCTTGCGATCGCCGAAGGCGAGTTTCTGTCGCTGCTCGGCCCGAGCGGATCGGGCAAGACGACCACGCTGATGATGCTCGCCGGCTTCGAGCGCCCGACGGCAGGTCACATCCGTTTGAGAGGCAGGCCGATCGATGCGCTGCCGCCCTACAAACGTAATTTCGGCATGGTGTTCCAGAACTACGCGCTGTTCCCGCACATGACGGTCGGCGAAAACCTCGCCTTCCCGCTGTCGGTGCGTGGAATCCCCAAAGCCGATGCCACGACGCGTTTGAAGCGCGCACTCGACATGGTGCGCCTGCCGAACATGGAGCATCGGCTGCCGGGGCAGCTTTCCGGCGGCCAGCAGCAGCGCGTGGCGGTGGCGCGTGCGCTGGTGTTCGAACCGCAACTGATCCTGATGGACGAGCCGCTCGGCGCGCTCGACAAGCAGTTGCGCGAGGAGATGCAGCTGGAACTGCGCGACCTGCATGAACGGCTCGGCATCACGATGGTGTACGTGACACACGACCAGTCGGAGGCGCTGACGATGTCGGACCGCATCGCCGTATTTCATCAGGGCCGCATCCAGCAGATTGCCGATCCGCAGACGATCTACGAACTGCCAGCAAATCTCTTCGTCGCGTCGTTCATCGGCGAGAACAACCGGCTCGCAGGCGAGGTGATCGCGCTCGAGGGTAACGGCGTCTGCACGGCCGAAGTCGCTGGCGGCGTGCGGCTTCACGGGCGTACGACGGCGACCTGCGGGGTGCCGGCGCGAGCCACGGTGTCGGTGCGCCCCGAGCGCATCGCGGTCAGCGCGCCGGCGGCGGCGGGGCCGGGCGTGAATGCGCTGCCGGGGCAGATCGAAGAAACGATTTTTCTGGGCGGCCACGTGCGCGTGCGGTTGAAGAGCGCCGCCGGCGAACTGGTGGCCAGCGTGCCGATCCAGCAGGCCGGCGCCATCCCGCCCGCTGGTGCGTCGGCAGTGGCGCTGTGGCCCGCCGCGAGTACAGTCGTGTTCCCGCAGTAGATGCGCGGTCTTTCAAGAGGAGGAGAAGTGATGTCAACCAGGATGAAGTCCATGCTGATCGCGCTCGGCGCAGCGCTTGCAGTCACGAGCGGCGCCGCCGGCGCACAAGGGCGCGACCTGTCGGTCGTCTCGTGGGGCGGCGCGTACCAGGACGCGCAGAAGGAGGTCTACTTCAAGCCGTTCATGGAAAAGACCAAGATCAAGATGGTCGATGAGAGCTGGGACGGCGGCATCGGCGTGCTGCGCGCGAAGATGCAGGGTGGCGCCAACAACTGGGACGTGGTGCAGGTCGAGAGCGAGGAACTGCTGCTCGGCTGCGAGGAGGGACTGTTTGAGAAACTCGACTGGGCCAAGCTCGGCGGCCGCGACAAGTTCCTGAAGGATGCGGTCAACGACTGCGGCGTCGGCGCGATTGTCTACAACTTCGTGCTCGGCTACGACGGCGACAAGATCAAGGACGGCCCGAAGAGCTGGAAGGACTTCTGGGACGTGAAGAAGTACCCCGGCAAGCGCGCGCTGCGCAAGGGCCCGAAGACGAACCTGGAGATCGCGCTGATCGCCGATGGCGTCGCGCCGGCCGATGTGTACAAGATGCTTTCCACGCCCGCGGGCGTTGATCGTGCCTTCAACAAGCTGTCGGAGCTCAAGTCCAACTTGATCTGGTGGGAAAAGGGCTCGCAGCCGCCGCAGATGCTCGCCGCGGGCGAAGCGGCGATGGTGTCCGCCTACAACGGCCGCATCGCGGCCGCCAACAAGACGGACAAGAAGAACTTCAAGATGAGCTGGGCCGGCAGCCTCTACACGATCGACTCGTGGGTGATCATGAAGGGCTCGCCCAACAAGGCCAAGGCAGAGCAGTTCCTCGCCTTTGTCAGCGATGCACAGAACCAGAAGAACCTGCCGCCGCAAATCCCGTACGGCGTGACCAATGCGGCGGCGACGGCGCTGGTCGACAAGGCGGTGCTGCCCGACCTGCCGACGAATCCGGTGAACCTGGACGCCTCGCTGTACATCAACGACAAGTTCTGGCTCGAGAATCTCGACAAGCTGAACCAGCGCTTCAACGCCTGGCTGGCGAAGTAGCGCTGTTCCGGGCCGGCGCAGCGCGCGGGCCCGGAATAACGCTCGCGCACGCGTCCGACACCGGCGCTGCCGGTGCGGATCGGCGCTCGGGATCCGGTTCTGCGCATGGCTGCTGACTTCCGCGTTGCCGAACGGTCGCTCGCGCGGCAGCTCGCGCGCGCCGAGCGCGCGAAGAAGATGAAAGCGGCGCTCCTTACGGCCCCGCTCTTTTTCTTTCTGCTGCTCACCTTCCTCGGCCCGATCGGCGCGCTGCTAACGAAAAGCTTCGTCGATACCGAACTGGCCGCCGCGCTTCCAAACGTCACGCGCGAGATCAAGCGCTGGGACGGACACGCGCTGCCCGATGAAGCGACGTTTGTCGCGCTGACCACCGACGTGCGCGCGGCGCGTGCGGCCGGCACGCTGGCACCGGCCGCCACGCGCCTGAACTATGACGTGAGTGGCTTTCGGTCGCTGCTGTTCGCCACCGGGCGCGCGTTGCCCGATGTTCTCGAAGGCTCCGCGCGCGACACGCTGCTGGCGATCGATCCCAAGTGGAGCGAGACCGAAACCTGGGGCGCGATAGCGCGCGCCGCGGGCCCGACGACGTCGCTCTTCCTGCTTGCGGCAGTGGACATGAAACGCACGGCCGCCGGCGATTTCGCGCGCGCGCCAATCGAGGAAACGATCTTCGTGCACGTGCTTGGCCGCACATTTCTCATCAGTGCCGGCGTGACATTGCTCACACTGCTGCTCGGCTACCCGCTGGCGTACGCGCTGGCGCAGGCGCCCACGCGCGTGGCCAACGTGCTGCTGATCTTCGTGCTGCTGCCGTTCTGGACCTCGCTTCTGGTACGCACCTCGGCGTGGATCGTGCTGCTGCAGCGGGAAGGCGTGATCAACGTGGCGTTGCTGCAGGCCGGGTTGATTCCCGAGCCGCTGGCGATGCTGTTCAACCGTTTCGCCGTCTACATGGCGATGACGCATGTGCTGCTGCCGTTCATGGTGCTGCCGCTGTTCGCCGTGATGAAGGGCATCCCGCCGGTGCATGTCCGCGCCGCGCTGTCGCTCGGCGCCACGCCGGCCGCTGCGTTCTGGCGCGTGTACGCGCCGCAGACGCTGCCGGGCGTGGGTGCGGGCGCGCTGATGGTGTTCATCCAGGCGCTCGGCTACTACATCACGCCAGCGCTCGTCGGCGGCGCCGACGACCAGATGCTTTCGTATTTTGTCGCGTTCTACGCCAGCAAGACGATCAATTGGGGCATGGCGGCAGCGCTGTCACTGGTGCTGCTGGCGGCGACGATCGCGCTGTACTACGTCTACGACCGCATGGTCGGCATCGACAAGATCAGGATGGCCTGAGGATGCGTCCGGCGTACGAGTCCTCCGCCCAGCGAATCATGCGTTACGCGCTGTGGACCTTCGCCGTGCTGGTGCTTGTGTTCCTGATGGCGCCGATCCTGGTGATTGTGCCGCTGTCGTTCTCCGCCGGGTCGTTCCTGCACTTTCCGCTGCCGGGGCTGTCGCTGCGCTGGTATGCGGACTTTTTCACCTCGGAGCTGTGGCTGCCGGCACTGAAGAACAGCCTGATCGTCGGCATCGGCGCGATGCTGCTTGCCACCACGCTGGGCACGCTCGCTGCCTTCGGCTTCTGGCGCGCACGTTTTCCGTTGCGGCGGCTGCTGTTCGCGATCCTGCTGTCGCCGCTCGTGGTGCCCGTGGTGATCGTTGCGGTAGGCGTGTACTTCGCGTTCGCAAGGGCTGGGCTCGTCGACGGCTATCTCGGCCTCATGCTGGCACACGCCGCGCTCGGCGCGCCGTTCGTGCTGGTGACCGTGCTGTCCACGCTGTCGGGCTTCGATCGCAACCTGCTGAATGCCGCGGCAAGCCTAGGCGCACCGCCTTGGCTCGCGTTCCGCAGGGTCGCGCTGCCGATCCTGTTTCCGGGGGTCTTTTCCGGCGCGCTGTTCGCGTTTGCGACGTCGTTCGACGAAGTCGTGGTCGCCCTGCTGCTAACCGGCCCCGGCCAGCGCACGCTGCCGCGCCAGATGTTCGCCGGCATCAACGACAACATCAGCCTCACCATCACCGCGGCCGGCACGCTGCTAGTACTGCTCGCCTGCGTGCTGCTGGTCCTCGCGGAGATGCTGCGCCGTCGCTCCGCGCGGCTGCGTGGCCGGATCGACTGAGCCCCGTTACGCTCGCGAGTCCGCAATAAGAGGAGAAGCCTGATGTTCGACACCACGATCGCCGGCAGTCTGCCGAAGCCCGCCTGGCTCGCCGAAACCAACAAGCTGTGGCCGCAGTGGAAGGCGCAGGGCGAGGAGCTTGCCGCGGCCAAGCGCGATGCGACGCTGCTATGGCTGAAGACGCAGGAGGACGCCGGCATCGACATCGTCACCGACGGCGAACAGTCGCGCCAGCACTTCGTGCACGGTTTCCTGGAAGCGGTCGACGGCATCGACTTCGAGCACAAAGTCGAGATGGGCATCCGCGCCGACCGCTACAAGGCGATGGTGCCGCAGGTGGTCGGGCCGCTGCGGCTGAAGGGCCGCGTGCACGCGCTCGAAGCGCGACTCGCGCGTGCGCACACGAAGAAGAAGCTGAAATTCACGCTGCCGGGACCGATGACGATCGTCGATACGGTGGCCGACCGCCATTACGGCGACCGCGTGAAAATGGCGATGGCCTTCGCCGATCTGCTGAACCAGGAGGCGCGCGCACTGCAGGCCGATGGTGTCGACGTGATCCAGTTCGACGAGCCGGCCTTCAACGTCTACATGAAGGAAGCCGCCGACTGGGGCGTACGCGCTCTGGAGCGCGCCGCTGCGGGACTGACGTGCACGACCGCAGTGCACATCTGCTACGGCTATGGCATCAAGGCCAACATCGACTGGAAGAAGACGCTCGGCGAAGAGTGGCGCCAATACGAGCAGATCTTTCCGGCGCTGGCGAAGAGCGCGATCAGGCAGGTGTCGCTCGAGTGCATCCATTCGCACGTGCCGGCCGACCTGATGAAGCTGCTCGAAGGCAAGGACGTGCTGGTCGGCGTGATCGATGTAGCCAGCGACAGAGTCGAAACGCCCGAAGAAGTGGCGGATACGATTGGCCGCGCGCTGCAGTTCGTGCCGAAGCAGCACTTTTATGCCTGCACCAACTGCGGCATGGCGCCGATGGATCGCGAGATCGCGGTGAAGAAGCTCGAGGCGCTGGCCAAGGGCGCGGCGCTGGCGCGCGGCCGCTACGGGTAGCCCTCGCATGCGCCGGCGGATCGGCCTCGATCTGGGCGGCGCCAAGATCGAGTGCATTGCCCTCGACGAGCACGGTCGCGACGTCCTGCGCACGCGCGTTGAGACCTATCTGTCGGGGCCGGGTATCGTGGCGGATCATCGACGGCGCAGCGCAGACTCGTTGTCGCCCGCCCAGATCGCACAGCGCGACGCCGCCGGCGACCCCGCGTGGCCACATCACGCGCGCGCGCGCTGGCCACCGTGATCAACATCCTCGACCCCGACGTGGTCGTGCTGGATGGCGGTGTATCGAACGTCGAGGCGCTGTACGAGCAGGTGCCGCAGCGCTGGGCGCGCATGTCTTTTCGGACGACGTTTGCAAGCGGCTCGTGCACCATCGCCACGGCGACTCCGCGGGCGTACGCGGCGTAGCCTGGCTGTGGAACGAATAGGAGGCAATCATGTCAAGCCGCACCCTGACGCTCGACGACGCGCTGATCGAATACGTCTACGCCAATTCCTTGCGCGAACATCCCGCGCTCGCCGCGCTGCGCGCGGCAACGCGCGAACACCAACAGGCGGGCATGCAGATCTCGCCCGAGCAGGGGCAGTTGATGGCGCTGCTGGTCAAGCTGATCGGCGCGCGCCGCGCGCTCGAGATCGGGGTCTTCACCGGCTATAGCGCGCTCACGGTGGCGCTGGCGCTGCCGGCCGATGGCTACCTGCTCGCCTGCGACATCAGCGCTGAGTACACACGGGTCGGGCGCCCGTACTGGGAGCGGGCGGGCGTCGTGCACAAGATCGATCTGGTGCTGGCGCCGGCGCTGCAAACGCTGGATGCGCGCCTGACAGCGGGTGAAGCAGGCCGCTACGACTTCGCCTTCATCGATGCCGACAAGACCGCTTATGACGCCTATTACGAGCGCTGCCTGAGCCTGCTGCGCCCGGGCGGCCTGGTCGCGATCGACAACGTGTTGTGGAGCGGCGCGGTCGCGCGGCCGGCGCAGACCGACGACACGCGTGCGCTGCAGGCGCTGAACGCGAAGCTGCACAAGGATGAACGCATCGATCTGGCGCTACTGCCGATCGGCGACGGACTGACGCTGGCGCGTAAGCGCTGAATGCGCCAGTCCGCTGCCCCTGGTTCCGCCGGCGCTGTCAGCGGCGCGCGCGCGCATGATCACCTGCGCCAGCGCCATGCGCAGGTGATCATGCGCGCGTGCGCACGCGATGAATTCGCGCTCGGTCGTCGCCCAACGTGCGCGGCATAGTTCGGCGAGCGCGACCCGCGCCGCGGCCGGCCACGACGCGAGATCGTCGATCTGCGCGAGGATCGGCGCGAACTGCGCAAAGCCAGCGCGCTCGCGCCTGGTCCAGCGGGCGAGATCGACATTCAGCAGCTCGGCGATCCGGCGCGTGATGCTCGCCAGCGCCTTGGCCCTGTTTGCCGCTGGCTCGCGTGCGACTGCCGCGGTGATGCCCTGCCCGATCGCTGCCAGCCATGCCTCGTCGAACAGGGTATCGAGTCTGTCGGACAAATCGAGGCGCAGATCGCACGCGGCGAGCTTGCGCAAGGTGCGGATCGGCACCCGATAAGCGCGGTCGGCGCGCAGGCGCCCGAACTCTCGCTGCGCCAGGTGGCGCACCGGCAAATCGACGGAGCGAAACCCGAGCCGGTAATAGAACCAGTACGAGCCGCTGGCGAGCGCCTCGTCGTTGCCGGCACCGAACTGGTACGGATTGACGATGACGTGGCTGCAACCGGTCAGCGTCTGCATCGCGCGCAGCGCCTGCTCGAAGGTGAACGCGGCCTCGCCGCCACGGTACTCGGGGAAGATGTTGATGCCGGTGTTGACCTGGTGAAACAGCGCGGTGAAACCGCCATAGCCGATCGGCATGCCGTTGGCGAGGAAGACGTACCCATAGGTGACTTCGAGCGCGGTGCGCGACTCGGGCCGCACGCCGACCGCGGCCATCGCCAGCCCGCCGCCGAAGTCGCACTGGTAGCACTCGTCGAAATTGGGCTCCTCCACCTGGAACACCGTACGCGTGCGCGCCCACAACGCCGTGCGCCAGACATCGAGCAGGCGCCTGGCCTCGCGGCGCGACAGCAGCGTGATCGTGTCGAGTGGTTGCGCAATGGCCGCACGCGGATCGGCGGCCGGCCTGCGCATGCCGGCAGCGCGAAAGTGGATTGGCTGCGTCAAGGCGTTGCTCGTGATGCCGGCGACACGGTCGTCAATGCGCCAGAGGATTGGCACCTCGGCCGCGTCATAGGCACGCCGGAACTGCTGCGCGGCAGTCTTCGCCGCCGGCAACTGCATCAGCAGCCAGCGCAGGTCGGAGCCGGCTCGCTCCCCCTTGGCATTTTGGATCCACGCCCGCACGCCGGCCGCGTCGAATTCGGTGTGTTCGTCCTCGAGCGAATCGAGCAGGGGTTGCAGCAGAGCGGCGAGTGACTCGGGCGACTCATACGCCTCCCAGTCGATCTCGGCGCTGTTTTCGAAACGCGCGGCAATCCACTGCGCCGCCGCCATGCAATACACGTTGCGCGTGGTGGTACCGGCCATGCCGGAGTCGTCGAGCTGCGCCCGCGCGCCGCGCGGCAGGCGCGCAACGTGCGCGCAGAAGCCCGTCGCAGCGCCCCGCGCCGCGCGGTGCACGGAAGCATCATCGGGAAAAGCGCGCAGAAAACAGATGATCCGCTGCAGGCTCGACAGGTCGCGTGCCCGATTGAATCGCGCCGCGCACAGTGCTTCCAGGAGCACCCGCTTGCGCGCGGATGCCTCCGGACCGAAGTTGGCCAGTAGCCGCTGCAGTTGCTGCAGCATGGCGCTCGCCTGCATGCTGTCTTCCTCCTTGCCGCGCACGTTAGTGCGGCGGAGGCGTGATCCGCTGCGCTGGATCAGACGTCGATGTTTCCGGCCGACAGTGCGTTCAGTTCGATGAACTGCCGGCGCGGCTCGACCTCGTCGCCCATCAGCGTGGTAAAGATCTGGTCGGCGCCGATCGCATCTTCGATCTGCACCCGCAGCAGGCGCCGCACGGCGGGGTCCATCGTCGTTTCCCACAGCTGCTCGGGATTCATCTCGCCCAGACCCTTGTAGCGCTGCTTGCCGACGCCCGCCTCGGCCTGTGCGAGCAGCCACTGCATCGCGGCGCGAAAGTCCGCCACCGGTGCGTCCTTGACCTTGTCGCCCGCGCCGCGCGCGACCCGCGCGCCCGCGCCGACGAGCCCCCTGAAGGTCCTGGCGGCATCGGCCAATGCGGTGTAGTCGGCGCCGAGCGTGAATTCGGCATCGATATGGCTCGCCCTGACGTTGCCGTGGTGGCGCCGCTCGATGCGCAGCCGGTGTTTGTCGGTGATGCTGTCGTACTGCGCGAACACGCTGACGGTGTGATTGCCCATCGCGCCCTCGAGCGCGCGCGCCGACGCTTCGGCCGCGGCGGCATCGTGCAGATCGAGCGCGACTCCGTTCATGATGGCCACGAGTGCGCCGCGATCGATCACGTTGGCCAGGCGCAGCACAACCGCGTCGGCGAGCAGGTACTGGCGTGCGAGCTCCGCCAGCGCGCTGCCTTCGATCGGCTGCGCCGACTCCTGCGCCCGCGCGTCCGGATACAGGCGCGCGCCATCGAGCGCAAGCTGCAGCAGGTAATGCGCGAGCTCGTGATCGTCCTTGATATAGCGCTCGTCCTTGCCGTGCTTGACCCGGTACAGCGGCGGCTGCGCGATGTAGACATGGCCGCGCTCGACCAGTTGCGGCATCTGCCGGTACAGCAGCGTCAGCAGCAGCGTGCGGATGTGCGCGCCGTCAACATCGGCGTCGGTCATCACGATGATGCGGTGATAGCGCAGCTTGTCGGGATTGAAATCAGGGCCGATGCTGGTGCCGAGCGCGGTGATCAACGTCGCGATCTGCTCCGACGAGATCAGCTTGTCGAAGCGCGCTTTCTCCACGTTGAGCACCTTGCCGCGCAGCGGCAGCACCGCCTGGAACTTGCGATCGCGGCCCTGCTTGGCGCTGCCGCCCGCCGAATCGCCCTCGACGATGTAGAGCTCGCATTTGGCCGGGTCGCGCTCCTGGCAGTCGGCAAGCTTGCCGGGCAGCCCGGCGCCGTCAAGCAGGCCCTTGCGGCGCGTCATCTCGCGCGCCTTGCGCGCGGCTTCTCGCGCGCGTGCGGCGTCGACGATCTTGCCGCAGATGATCTTCGCGTCGGTGGGATTTTCCAGCAAGTAGCTTTCGAGCGCCTTGGCGATCACCTCTTCGACCGCCGGGCGCACCTCGGAGGACACCAGCTTGTCCTTGGTCTGGGAGCTGAACTTCGGTTCCGGTACCTTGACCGACAGCACGCAGGCGAGCCCCTCACGCATGTCGTCACCCGTGGTTTCGACCTTGGCCTTCTTGTCGAATTCGTGCTCGGCGATGTACTTGTTGAGCACCCGCGTCATCGCCGCGCGCAACCCGGTGATGTGCGTGCCGCCGTCCTTCTGTGGAATGTTGTTGGTGAACGCGAGCAGGCTTTCGGTGTAGCCGTCGTTCCATTGCATCGCCACTTCGACGATGATGCCGGCCGCCTCGCCGACGATGTAGAAGATGTGACTGTGCAGGACCGCTTTCGCCTTGTTGATGTACTCGACAAAGCCCTTGACGCCACCGGCGAAGGCGAAGTCCTCCTCTTTGCCGCTCCTCTGATCGACCAGCCGGATGCGCACGCCGTTGTTGAGGAACGACAGTTCACGAAGCCGCTTTGACAGCACCTCGTTGTGGAAGTCGATCTTGCCGAAGACCTCCTCGTCCGGCAGGAAATGCACCTCGGTGCCGCGCTTGTCGGTGGCGCCGAGGATGTGCATCGGTGATACGGTCACCCCGTTTTCGACTTCGATGCGCCGATTCTGTGCGGCGCCCTGGCGGAACTCGAGGAAGTGCACCTCGCCCTCGCGGCGCACCGTGAGCCGCAGCCATTTCGACAGCGCGTTGACACACGAGACGCCAACGCCGTGCAGTCCGCCCGAGACCTTGTAGCTGTTCTGGTTGAACTTGCCGCCCGCATGCAGCTCAGTGAGCGCGATTTCGGCCGCCGACCGCTTTGGGTCGTGCTTGTCGTCGAGCTTCAGTCCCGTCGGAATGCCGCGGCCGTTGTCGATGACCGAGATCGAGTTGTCGGTATGAATGGTGACGACGATGTCGTCGCAGTACCCGGCCAGCGCCTCATCGATCGAATTGTCGACGACCTCGAACACCATGTGATGCAGGCCCGTGCCATCGTGCGTATCACCGATGTACATGCCCGGCCGTTTGCGCACCGCTTCCAGCCCTTCAAGAATCTGGATGCTGGCCGCGCCGTAGTCGTTGGCGGCGCTGCTGGATGACATGCCGTCGGGGCCCAACGGCGGGAGGTTCATCGGCGGTTGATTCGGTACAGCAGACATCGAGTGACTTTCCATCAAATCCGCATTGGCATCACAACGTACTTGAACTTGTCCGAATCGGGCATCGAGATCAGCGCACTGCCGAGCGCGTCACCGAGCGCAAACTTCACCTGCTCGTTCTTCAGGTTGGCGAGCACGTCCAGCAGGTAGTTGACGTTGAAGCCGATGTCGAGACCTTCGCCGTTGTAGTCGATCTCCAACTCCTCCTGCGCGTCTTCCTGATCAGCGTTGGTCGAGGTGATCTTCAGGCTGTTGGGCGCGAGAACGCAACGCACGCCCTTGAACTTGTCGGTGGTCAGGATCGCCGCTCGCTGCAGCGCGGACATCAACTCTTCGCGCCCGACAAGGAAGATACGCGCATTGCCGGTCGGGACCACTTTCACGTAATCCGGGAACTTCCCCTCCACCAGCTTGGAGATCAGCTCGATCGATCCGAACATGAACTTGACCTGGTTCGCCGCCATCTGCACGCGTACCGGCTCGTCGGTGTCGGGCAGCAGGCGCGTCAGTTCGAGAATGGTCTTGCGCGGAATGATCGCTTCGATCTTGCCGGTCGCCGCGCCATCCTTTTGCACTTCGCACAATGCCAGCCGGTGGCCATCGGTCGCGACCGCGCGCACGAGGTTTCCGTCCACCACCAGCAGCATGCCGTTCAGGTAGTAGCGGATGTCCTGCGCCGCCATCGCGAAATGCACCATCGACAGCAGGTACTTCAGCGTCGCGGCAGACAGCATGAAATCGGCACTGAACTCCGCCTGTGAAACGGTCGGAAACTCCTCCGCCGGCAGCGTCTGCAGGTTGAAGCGACTGCGCGCCGATTGCACGGTGAGTTTCTTCGTCGCCAGCGACAACTGCACGTCGGCCTCGGGCAGCGCGCGCAGGATGTCGACCAGTTTGCGCGCCGACACCGTCGCAGCGGCCGACTCCTTGCCGGCGCCGATCTCGGCCGCGGTCTGGATCTGGATCTCGAGATCGGTAGCAGTGAAGGTCACGCGATCGCCATCCTTGCGCACCAGGATATTGGCCAGGATTGGCAGCGTCTGCCGCCGCTCGACGATGCCACTCACGACCTGCAGCGGTTTGAGCAACGCATCGCGCGCAGCTTTTACAAGTTGCATTTGTACTTCCTCATAGTAGAACTTGCTAATAAGGCAGGGCCAATCACGGGAACAACGCCACGATTCGCTTCTACGCCAACCACTTGCACGCGAAGAAACGCTGTGGACAACCGCTGCTCCAATCCCGAATGGGTGTGGACGGCTCGGAACAACTTTGCGCGCGAGCGCTGTTCGATCGAATCTGTCCACACCGATGCACAGGTCATCCCGTGACTCTCCACAGGCAATGATCAGCCTTTCAATGCCTGTTCAAGCACGTGCAGCGCGTGGTTCAGTTCCGCGTCCGACGATCGCAGCAGCCCGATCTTGCGCACACCGTGCAACACCGTGGTGTGGTCGCGGCCGCCGAAGAGTTCACCGATCTCCGGCAGGCTCTTCTGCGTCATCTCCTTGGCCAGGTACATCGCTACCTGGCGCGGCCCCGCGATCGAGGACGGGCGCCGTTTGCTGTACATGTCGGCGACCTTGAGCTTGTAGTAGTCGGCAACCGTTTTCTGGATCAGCTCGACCGTGATCTGCCCCGTCGAGGCGCCAAGCAGGTCCTTCAGCGCCTCGCGCGCGAGTTCGACCGAGATGGGGCGGTCATGGAACGACGAGAAGGCGAGGATCTTGCGCAGCGCCCCTTCCAGCTCGCGCACATTGCTGCGCAGATTCTTGGCAATGAAGAAAGCCACGTCTTCCTGCAGCGGATGACCTTCGTTCTCGGCCTTCTTCAGCAGGATGGCCACCCGCATCTCGAGTTCGGGCGGCTCGATCGCCACCGTCAGCCCGGAGGCAAACCGCGAGACGAGGCGGTCCTCGAACTCCTTCAGTTCCTTCGGATAGGTGTCCGACGTGATGATCAGCTGCTTGCGGCCGGCGACCAGCGCCTCGAACGCATAGAAGAATTCCTCCTGCGTGCGATTCTTGCCGGCAAAGAACTGAATATCGTCGATCAGCAGCAGATCGAGCGAGTGGTAGTAGCGCTTGAATTCATCGAACGCCTTGCGTTGATACGCGCGCACGACGTCGCTCACGTACTGCTCGGCGTGGATGTAGCGCACGCGCGCGTCGGGCTTGCGTACCAGCAGCGCGTTGCCGACCGCGTGCACGAGGTGTGTCTTGCCCAGACCTACGCCGCCGTAGAGGAACAGCGGGTTGTACGAGCCGCCCGGATTTTCGGCCACCTGCATGGCCGCGGCGCGCGCCAACTGGTTGGCTTTTCCGGTGACGAAGGTATCGAACGTTAACTGCGAGTGCAGGCGCGCGCGCTCGAATTGGTCGTTCGCCGCGACCTGCCGTTCTTCGACGGGTGCTGGAGTGCCCGCCTCGTCATGGCTCGCCTCGCGCACGGCTGATTCGGCGCTGGCATCGATCTCGAAGACGATGTCCACCGGTCGTTGCATCACATTCGTGGCAGCGGCCTGGATACGCGTGGCGAACTGGGCGCGAATCGCATCGAGCTTGAGCCGGTTCGGCGCACCGATGCGCAGTCGCCCGCGCGTGGCGTCATATTCGATCGCCTTCAACGGTTTGATCCAGGCGGAGTATTGCTGTGGTGTCAGCTCGCGCTCGAGCAGGCGCGAGCAGTCTTGCCAGATAGCGACCATCGACCTCTTTCTCCGCCTCGTTTGCACCCGGCACGGTCTTGTCGATGCCGGGATGCCGTCTCTGAAGAAGACGCTTGTTGTGTTTTATCGGCGGCAGCCCTGTGCTGCCGACCCTTTGCGTGGCGTCCGGACCGGGGCTGCCGCTTGTTTTGGCAGGTCAGGGCAAGGCGATTCGCAACGGAGCCCGGATTTTAGCCTCCCCAGGGGTGGTTATCCACAGAGAAGAACGCGGTTGCTCGCTTGGAAGGCGTTGCGGAATCCCTGAGAACAGACTTTCCCCATGATAGCGAGTGCTAACAACTACAATCTCGGGCCAAGCTGCGCCGCCGAGAATATTTTTGCCGCGCAAACCCTGTGGATAACGAGCCAAAATTCGGGGATAAGTGGCACATCTATCCACACCTCGCGGTGGATGAATGCGCTGCCGAGCGGGTTTGACGCTCGTGTGTGATCTCGCGTCTAATGTCGGGCTTTTACCGCGCCGCGCGATCCGACCGTGTCCGTCGGTCGGAACGGGGCGCTACAAGTACGCCACGCCCCGCACAGTTGCTGCGGACCTGAACATCATCCGCCGCGTGTGCCGCGCGGCCTCGCAAAGGAATCAACATCATGGCTACCAAGCGCACCTTTCAACCGTCGATCGTCAAGCGAAAGCGAACCCATGGGTTTCTGGTCCGCATGAAGTCGCGCGGCGGCCGCGCGGTAGTGCGCGCGCGCCGCGCGCGTGGTCGCAAGCGGCTCGCGCCCTGAAGCGGGGTTCGGACGGCGGCTACGAGCGCGCTCCCCTATCCCCGCGCGGTACGACTGCGCGCGGGGCGCGATTTCGACGCCTGCCGGGCGCCGAGTTTGCGGGCTTCGTCACGCTGGGTGAGTCTTGCGGCGCGAATCGCGTTCGATGCCGGTGACCACGCCACCGCCACGGTGCGCGTGGGGGTGACCGTGGGCAGGCGCATGGCGCGCAAGGCAGTACAGAGAAACCTAGTGAAGCGGATTCTGCGCGAGGCGGCGCGATTGACTTTGCCACAGCTCACACAGGCAGCAGCGGCGCGGCGCGTTGACGTCGTGCTGCGAATGAGATCCGCGTTTCCGAGCGCGCCGGAAATGCCGCTGGCGGCGTTTCGTCACGCGCTGCGCAGCGACGCCGATCTCGTGCTGCAGCGATTGATCACGCAGCTCGAACGGCCGGGCCAGTCATGAAGCATGTTCTGATCGCTGCGATCCGGATGTATCAGTTCCTGCTTTCGCCGTGGATCGGCGGCAGTTGCCGCTTCTGGCCCACGTGTTCCGAATACGCGCGCGAGGCCATCGAGTGTCACGGCGCGTTACGCGGCGGCTGGATGACGATCGCGCGCATTGCGCGCTGTCATCCGCGTGGCGGTGGCGGCGTGGATCCGGTGCCCGAGCAGTTTCGCCTCCGTTGCTGGTGCCGTCGTCCGCGTGCGGAGGCGCAGGTGCGCGCAACACCGATAGCAGACAAGACCTGAAAAGAGATCGCAATGAAAGATGGAATGGACATTCAGCGCACGATCCTCTGGATCATCTTCGGAATGTCGCTGCTGTTCCTATACGACAACTGGCAACGCCATGAGGGGCGGCCGTCGTTGTTCGGCATTCCGACCGCGCCCACCCCGGGCGCAAAAGGTGCGCCCGAGGCGGCCCCACCGGGCGTGCCCGCTGCCGCCAAGGATGCCGCGATCCCGGCCGCAACGGCGACCCCGGGCACAGCGCCCGTGCCGGCGGCCGGCACAACGCCGATGCCAGCGGCCGCTGAGCTCGTGCGCATCGAAACGGATGTTGTGCGCGCGGATATCGACCTCAACGGCGCGGTGCTCGCCCGTGTCGAGCTGCGCCAACAGAACGTCGCGCCCGACTGGACCGCGGTGGGGCTGACGGCGCTCGTTACGGGGAAGAGGCAGGATCTCGAGGCGAACACCGTGCTGCTCGACATCAGCAGCCAGCGCGTCTACGCGGCGCAGACGGGACTGGTCGGCCCACAGGGCACGAGCTACCCCAATCATCGGACGCCGTTCACGCCCATCGCGGGACCGCGAACGCTGGAAGCAGGCAAGGACACGCTGCAAGTGCAGTTCAGTGCCGAGTCTGGCGGCGTCAAGTTGATCAAGACCTACACGTTTAAGCGCGGTCGCTACGACATCGACGTCAAGCACGAGATCAGCAACACCGGCACGGATCCGGTCGATGCCTCGCTGTACCTGCAGCTATTGCGCGACGGCAACAAACCGGCCGGCGAGTCGTCGCTGTACTACACGTTCACGGGCGCGGCCGTGTACACGGATGCGGAGAAATTCCGCAAGGTCGATTTCTCGGACATCGAGAAGAACAAGCAGACGCACGCGCGTGCCGCCAAGGATGGCTGGATATCGATCATCCAGCACTACTTCGTTTCGGCCTGGGTGCCGCCGCCGGGCACCCAGCGCGAGATCTACACGCGAGCAGTCGACAAGAACCTGTATTCGATCGGCACGATCATGCCGCTTGCGGCGATCGCCCCGGGTGCGAGCACGTCCTTCCAGGCGACGCTTTACGTCGGGCCGGAGGACCAGAATGCGCTGAAGGAGATTGCGCCGGGGCTCGACCTGGTGGTCGATTACGGCTGGCTCACGGTCATCGCCAAGCCGCTGTACTGGCTGCTCGAGTTCTTCCATCGCCTGCTCGGCAACTGGGGCTGGGCGATCATCCTGCTCACCGTCGTCGTGAAGGCGGCGTTCTTTCCGTTGTCGGCCGCCAGCTACAAGTCGATGGCGCGAATGAAGGAAGTCACGCCGCGACTGATGAAGCTGCGTGAGCAGTACGGCGACGACAAGCAGAAGCTCAACATGGCGATGATGGAGATGTACAAGACGGAGAAGATCAACCCGCTCGGCGGCTGTCTGCCGATCTTGGTGCAGATTCCCGTGTTCATCTCGCTGTATTGGGTGCTGCTGGCGAGCGTGGAGATGCGCAACGCGCCCTGGATCCTGTGGATCAAGGACCTTGCCACGCCCGATCCCTGGTTCATCATGCCGGTGGTGATGATGGCCACGATGTGGGTTCAGTACAAACTCAATCCAACCCCGCCCGATCCGGTGCAGGCCAAGGTGATGGCGGTGATGCCGTTCATCTTCGGCGTGATGTTCTTCCTCTTCCCCGCCGGGCTGGTGCTCTACTGGGTCGTCAACAACGTGCTTTCGATCGCGCAGCAGTGGTACGTGACGAAGCAGATCGCGAAGGCGAAACAGGTCGGCTGAGCGCCGCCGACGCTAGCGCCGCTGTCCCAACAGCAGCGCGGGCCAGACCCATAGCGACAGAGTCCACTTCAGGATTCGCGCTGGCCTCAGCGGCTGCGTTTCACCCTGGGCGGCGAGCTTGAAGACAACGACCGCGCCGGTGATCACGTAACACATGAAGCCGGTGTAGACCCAGGCCCGCCCGGTGTAATCGAGCGGCATCGCGCCGCCGATCATTGCCGCGATCAGGGTCGAGATCACGACCGCGACCAGCACACCCGCCAGGGGCCGCGCGAGCTTTTGCAGGGGATCGTTGCCGGGCATGCGTGAAAGTGTACGCAGCGACCGGCAGGAGCTGTGATAGGTTGCACCGATGACATCGGACCTGGACCCCATCGTCGCGATCGCTACGCCGCCGGGACGCGGTGGTATCGGCATCGTGCGCGTGTCGGGCGCTGGGCTGAGTGCGATTCTCAATGGCATCCTTGGTGCCGACCTGGCCGTGCGGATAGTGCCGCGGCGTGCCACCGTCGCGCGCTTTCTCGACGCCCACGGCGCGCCGATCGACGAAGGCATTGCACTGCTGTTTCCTGCGCCCCATTCTTATACCGGCGAAACCGTCCTCGAGCTGCATGGGCACGGGGGCCCGGTGGTGCTGCAACTTCTGCTGGCGCGCTGCCTCGAGGCCGGACGCGACATCGGCCTGCGGGTCGCCGAGCCCGGCGAATTCACGCGTCGCGCCTTCCTGAACGACCGGCTCGACCTGGCCCAGGCCGAAGCCGTGGCCGACCTGATCGATGCGTCGACGGCCGCCGCCGCGCGCTCGGCCAGCCGCTCGCTGACGGGCGCGTTCTCGCACGCGGTGTGTGCGCTGATGGAAGCGCTGGTGGAACTGCGCATGCTGGTCGAGGCGACCCTCGATTTCCCGGAGGAGGAGATCGACTTCCTCGAAGCGTCGAAGGCTCGGGCGCGCCTGGCGGCGATTCGTGCGCAGCTCGATGATCTGCTGCACAAGGCGCGGCAGGGCGCCGTTCTGAGAGAGGGATTGAACGTCGTGCTGGTCGGGGCACCGAACGTCGGCAAGTCGAGCCTGCTCAACGCGCTGGCCGGCGAGGACGTGGCCATCGTGACTGCCGTGCCCGGCACCACGCGCGATCGCATCCGGCAGACCGTCGATGTGAGCGGGATCCCGCTCGCGGTGATCGACACCGCCGGCGTGCGCGACGCGCTCGATGAAGTCGAGCGGATCGGCATCGAGCGCACGTTGGCCGAAGTCGAGCGCGCCGACGTGGTGCTGCACCTCGTCGACGCAGCGCATCCGGCCAGCGATGCCGACGTGTTGGCGCGGGTGCAGTCCCGCATCGGGCGCAGCGTGCCGCTCCTGACGGTCGTCAACAAGATCGATCTCGGCGATGGGCGGGCGCGCGTCGAAGGCGACCGCATTTACCTGTCTGCTTTGACCGGCGCGGGCATCGACGGCTTGCGCGCGGAGCTGCGCCGCGTGGCGGGGTGGGAAAGCGAGGCCACGGGCGAATCGGTCATCCTCGCGCGCGAGCGGCACCTTCATGCGCTGGCGCGCGCGCAGGAGCACCTTGCTGCCGCGGCCGAGTGCGCCGACGTCGACCACGGCTACGGCAACGCGCAGCTCGAGCTCTTTGCCGAAGAGCTGCGACTTGCCGGCAACTGCCTTGGCGAGATCACCGGCGCGGTTTCCGCCGACGATCTGCTCGGGCGGATCTTCAGCCGCTTCTGCATCGGCAAGTGACGGCGCACCGGTTCGACGCCCGACCTGTTCGCGATCTGTGCGCCTTCAGTTTTGCCACGACGAGCGCGGCGGGCACGCCCGCCGCGCCCGCTGTCTCGCCGATGGCCACGATCTTTGCGCAGGGCAACGGGGTGCCTCCAGCCGTAGGCATCAACATCGCCTACAACGACGCCACGGGCGGTACGCTGCTGCATGCGCTGGCCGACGGCGACTTTGCCTTTGGCGGCGCACTGTGCCTGCGCAATTTGTGGACCGGCGCGGATGCGCTCGCAGGTCGCGTGCGCTCGGGTGTGGACGAAGTCAGGCTGACCGGAAACCTGCGTGGCAAGCCGGCCATCATCGTGCAGGGTCGCAATGACGCGCTCGTCCCCGTGAACCATGCCTCGCGACCGTACTTCGGCATGAACAGGATGGCCGAGGGTGGCGCCTCGAAGCTGTCGATCATCGAGGTCACCAACGCACAGCGCTTCGACACTTTCATCGCCGCGGTGCCGGGCTTCAGCGCGCTGTTCGTGCCGCTGCACTACTACAACATCCAGGCGCTGAACCTGATGTGGAACTACCTGAAGCATGGCGGGGCGCTCCCGCCGCCACAGGTTGTGCGGACGCTGCCGCGGCGAGCCGCTGCGCCGGCGCTCACCGCCGCCAATGTCCCGCCGATTTCGTTGTCGCCGCCGGCGTTGGACGTGATCACGTTCACCGGCACGGCAGTCAACGTGCCCGACTGAATCCGCAGCGCGATGCGCTGAAGGGGCGCATTGCGTCCTTCTTTCTTTGGCCTGGAGGCTGGGCGGCGCGAAACGCCCATGCGGGGGAGCCAAACGCGCCGTCCACGGAAAATCGCTCCGGTAGCATGCGGAGCCTTGTCAGAGTGAACCGCGACCATGTCTGCCGCCAACGAATCGTCGTCCCTGTCCAAGCTCGCGATCGACCGCGGCCCGGCACCGATCCGCCGCCGCCGGCCGCCGTGGAAACGCTGGTGGGTCTGGCTGCTGGCGCTGCTCGTGGCCGGCGTCGCCGCGGCGTTCGTTTCGCAGCGCGGGCGCCCGGCGACCGTGGACATCGGCAGCGTGGTGGCGGCGTATCCGACGCAGAGCATCGCGACGCTGAATGCGACTGGGCGTGTGTCGGCAGCGCGGCGCGCGTCGGTATCGAGCAAGGCGACCGGCCGCCTCGAATGGCTTGGCGTGCAGGAAGGCCAGCGCGTGCATGAGGGCGAGATCATCGCGCGGCTCGAAAACCGCGACGTGGCTGCACAGCGTGAACAGGCGGCCGCGAATGTGCAAGCCGCGCAGGCGAACCTGGCGCAGGGACAGGCCGAGCTCGCCGACGCCGAGCAGACGCTCAAGCGCGCGCGGGACCTGCTTCAGAAAGGCTTCGTGTCGGAAGCGTCGGTCGACTCCGCGGTCGCGCGGTTCGACAAATCGCGCGCCGCGATCGAGTCCCTGAAAGCGCAGATCGCGGTGGCGCAGGCCAACCTGCACGTCGCCGCAGTCGCCGTCGATCAGACCCTGATCCGCGCGCCGTTCACCGGCATGGTGCTGACCAAGAGTGCCAACGTCGGCGACATCGTCACGCCGTTTTCGTCGGCGTCGGGGACCACCGGCGCGGTGGTGACGATGGCCGACATGGCCACGCTCGAAGTCGAGGCCGATGTCTCGGAGTCGAGCATCGCGAAGATCGCACTGGATCAGCCGGCCGAAATACAACTCGACGCCTTTGCCGAACTGCGGCTGCTGGGATCGGTATCGCGCATCGTGCCGACAGTCGATCGCAGCAAGGCCACGCTGCTGGTCAAGGTGCGCTTCGACGAAAGCGACGCGCGCGTCCTGCCCGACATGAGCGCCAAGATCGCGTTTCTGGCGCGCAAGCCCGAGGCCGCCGAGCGCAAGCCAGTGCCGGCGCTGCGGCCCGAGGCGATCGTCAAGCGCGACGGCCGGGACGTGGTCTTTGTGGTGCAAGGCGCACCGCTGGCAGGGCACGAAGACAAGGCAAATGACGCGAAAGATGCCAAGGCAGCGCCAGGCACCAGTGGCACGGTGACGATGACAGCCATCACGGTCGGCGCCAAAGTCGGTGACCTGGTGCGCGTCGATGCCTTGGCGCCCGGCACCCGCGTCGTGATCAGTCCGTCCGAGAAGCTGCAGGACGGCCAGGCGGTCGCCGCGGCGAGGAAGTAGAGCCCGTCGATGGCCACGGTTCGTTCCACCGGCAGCGGGCGCGCGGCGCTGGTCGCGATCGACCGTGTCAGCAAGAGTTATGTGCGCGGCGAGCAGGTAGTTCCGGTGCTGACCGACATCAACCTCGAGATCGGCCGGGGTGACTTCGTTGCGCTGATGGGACCGTCGGGGTCGGGCAAGAGCACGCTGCTGAATCTCGTCGCGGGCATTGACAAGCCCGATGCCGGCCGGCTCGTAGTCGATGGCGAAGACATCACGCGCCTGTCCGAAGGCGATCTGGCGGCGTGGCGCGCGCGTTCGGTTGGTTTCATCTTCCAGTTCTACAACCTGATGCCGGTGCTCACCGCGTTCGAAAACGTCGAACTGCCGCTGCTGCTCACCGCACTGACGCGGCGCGAGCGGCGCGAGCGGGTCGAGACGGTGCTGTCGCTGGTGGGGCTCACCGACCGCATGGACCACCGGCCCAATGAACTGTCCGGCGGACAGCAGCAACGCGTCGCGATTGCACGCGCGGTGGTCACCGATCCGCTGCTGCTGATCGCCGATGAACCCACCGGCGATCTCGATCGCGCCTCGGCGGCGGAGATCCTGAAGCTGCTCGACCGCCTGAACATCGAGCTCAAGAAGACGATCGTGATGGTTACCCATGACCCGAGAGCCGCCGAAGCGGCACATCACCTGATCTATCTGGACAAGGGGCAGCTCACGGACACCAGTCCGTTCGCGCACTGAACGGTGTTCTTCCTCAAGCTCGTCCTGCGCAATGCCTTCCGCGCCCGCCTGCGCAGCGCACTGACCGTGCTCGGCCTGGTGATCGCACTGGTCGCGTTCGGCCTGCTGCAGACCGTGGTGGGCGCGTGGTACGCGGGGTCGGAAGCGGCGTCGGCGTCGCGGCTGGTCACGCGCAACAGCATCTCGCTCGTGTTTCCGCTGCCGATGTACTACCGCGAAAAGATCCTCGCCATCGACGGCGTGCGCGGCGTGGCGGTGTCGAACTGGTTCGGGGGCGTCTGGCGCGATGAGAAGAGCTTCTTCGCGCAGTTCGCCACTGACCTGCCGAGCTACTTTGCGATGTATCCCGAGTTCAAATTCCGACCGGACGAGTGGCAGGACTTGCTGCGCGATCGAGAAGGGGCGGCGGTCGGGCGCCAGCTGGCTGATCTGTACGGCTTCAAGGTCGGCGACCGCGTGCCCATCCGCGGCACGATCTATCCGGGCAACTGGGAGTTCAACGTGCGCGCGATCTACGAAGGGCGCGACGACGCCACGATCACACGCCAGTTCTACTTCCACTACGACTACCTGAACGAATTCCTCAAGCAGCGTTTTCCGCGCGCGGCCGACAACGCAGGCGTGTTCGTGATCGACGTCGACGATCCGGCCAAGGTGGCCGATGTGGCGCGCACCATCGACGCCGAGTTCGCCAACTCGCTCGCTGCCACGCTGACCGAGACCGAGAAGGCCTTCTCGCTGTCATTCGTAGCGATGGTCGACACCATCATCCAGGTGATCTCGGGCGTGAGCTTCATCGTGATCCTGATCATCTTCGCCGTGGCGGCGAACACCATGGCGATGACGGCGCGCGAACGGCTGTCTGAATACGCGACGTTGAAGGCGCTCGGCTTCGGGCCCGGTTTCGTCGCGCGCCTGATCTTCTCCGAGAGCGTGATGATCGCCGCGGTCGGCGGCGCGATCGCGATCGCGGTGACGCCCGGCATCGCGCAGGGGTTCTTCAACGCCCTGGGCAAGACCGTTTTCGCGCGCTTCGACGTGGCGCCCGCGACGCTCGCGACGCAGGCACTCGCAGCGTTTGCGGTCGGGGCGCTGGCCGCGCTGGTGCCGATGGTGCGCAGCGCGCACGTGAAGATCGTCGATGGACTCAGGCACGTGGGCTGAATGCGGATCCCGTTCTCGTACATCGCGCGCAACCTGTGGGTGCGGCGGCTGACGACGGTGCTGACGGCCGGCGGCATGGCACTTGTGGTGTTCGTGTTTGCCGCGGTGATGATGCTCGACGCGGGGCTGAAGGCGACGCTGGTCGCGACCGGGTCGGATGACAACGTACTCTTCATCCGCAAGGGGGCAGAGACGGAAGTCCAAAGCGGCGTGGCGCGCGACCAAGCGGCGCTGATCGAAAGCCTGCCGCAGATCGCGCGCGACGAGCGCGGCGCAGCGCGGGTGTCGAAGGAAGTGGTGGTGCTCAATTCACTGGCGAAGATCGACAGCGGCAAACGCAGCAATGTGCCGATCCGCGGCGTCACGGCGATGGGCCTCGCGCTGCGGCCGCACGTGAAGATCGTGCAGGGGCGGACGTTCAGGCCCGGTTCGAGCGAGATCGTGGTCGGAGCAAGTGTGGCGCGCCAGTTCGTAGGGGTCGAGCTCGGGCAGTCGCTCGCGTTCGCGCAACGGCAGTGGACGGTGGTCGGCGTGTTCGATGCCGGACGTACCGCATTCGACTCCGAGATCTGGGGCGATGCCGAGCAACTGGCGCAGGCGTTTCGCCGCTTCGGCGGCTACTCGTCGGTGATTGCGCAACTGACCTCGTATGACGCGTTTGATGCGTTGCTGGAAGGGCTCGCCAACGAGCCGCGACTGACGGTCGAGGTCAAGCGCGAACGCCAGTTCTACGAGGACCAGTCGCGCGCGCTGTCGGGCTTCATCAGCTATCTCGGCATTACGCTGTCGATCATCTTCTCCCTCGGGGCGGTGATCGGCGCGGCGATCACGATGTATTCGTCAGTCGCCACCCGTACCGGCGAGATCGGCACGCTGCGCGCGCTGGGGTTCCGGCGCCGCTCGATCCTGACCGCCTTCCTGCTCGAGTCGCTGCTGCTCGCGCTGGTCGGCGGTCTGGCGGGGCTCTTCGCCGCCACGTTCCTGCAGGCGTTCACTATCTCGACGACCAACTTCACGTCGTTTTCCGAACTCGCGTTCTCATTCGCGCTGACGCCGAAGATCATCCTTAACAGCGTGGCGTTCGCACTGGTGATGGGATTGATCGGCGGCTTCCTGCCGGCGATCAAGGCGAGCCGGATGAAGATCGTCGACGCGCTGCGCGCGGACTGATCGCCCGGCGGTCAGAAAACCCAGAGTGCCGGGCGCGGTGCGCTTCTGAAGGTCAGTATGCCTCGGCGCGCGGACCCTGCAAGCACCTGCAGATGAGACAGCCGCTGCGTGCGACGCCAATGCCGAGGAAGACGTAGGAGAACAGCAGACGGTCAAGGCCCTGTTGCGGCGCGACGGCAAGACTCCAGCCGGGGCGCCGCGTCGTGCAGGCCGATTCTGGTCAGTGAGCGTCTGAAGGGGCCTGGTTCGGCAATGCGTCTGCGGCCCGCGGCCAGCATCTGTGCATCGGTCTGCACCAGCCTTGCGACGCATGGCGCAGACAAACAAGTCAAATGCGGCGGCTGGTGCGCGGGTTCATCGTCGCGCGTACCGGACCTCGGGGATTGGACAGCGATGCTAGGCCAAGCGTAGCCTGCGCACCACGATGCGTCGCGCGAGGAGACGACCATGAACGACATGACTGCGCCGCAGGGGTTGCGCAATGACGCGCGCGTCATCCGCGCCGCGCGCGGCAGCCAGCTGACCGCAAGACACTGGCTCACCGAAGCCGCGTTGCGGATGCTGCACAACAACCTCGATCCCGACGTGGCGGAGAACCCCGCCGAGCTGGTGGTGTACGGCGGGATCGGCCGCGCGGCGCGCAACTGGGCGTGCTTCGATGCGATCGCCGAGGCGCTGAAGACGCTCGAAGAGGACGAGACGCTGCTCGTGCAAAGCGGCAAGCCGGTCGGTGTTTTCCGCACGCATGCCGATGCGCCGCGCGTACTGCTGGCGAATTCGAACCTGGTGCCGAAGTGGGCGACATGGGAGCACTTTCACGAGCTCGACCGCAAGGGCCTGATGATGTATGGCCAGATGACGGCCGGATCGTGGATCTACATCGGCTCGCAGGGCATCGTGCAGGGCACGTACGAGACCTTTGTTGAAGCCGGACGCCAGCACTACGGCGGCAACCTCGCCGGCCGCTGGATCCTCACCGCCGGGCTCGGCGGCATGGGTGGCGCGCAGCCGCTCGCGGCCGTGTTTGCCGGCGCGTCGATGCTGGCGGTCGAAGTGCAGCAGTCGCGCATCGACATGCGGCTGCGCACCGGGTACCTCGACCGGCAGGCCGCCACACTCGATGAAGCGCTGGCAATGGTCGCGGACGCCTGCGCCAAGAAGCTGGCAATCTCGATCGGCCTGTGTGGCAACGCGGCCGAGCTGGTGCCGGAGATCGCGCGTCGCGCGCACGCCGGGGGCAGCAAGCCCGACCTGGTCACCGACCAGACCTCAGCGCACGACACCGTCAACGGTTATTGCCCGGTGGGCTGGACGGTGGATCAATGGGACACGAAGCGCCGGACCGATTCGCAAACGGTCGATCGCGCCGCGCGCGCATCGATCGTGCAGCACGTGCGCGGCATGCTCGCGTTCAAGCGCATGGGGGTGCCGACGGTCGATTATGGCAACAACATCCGCCAGGTCGCCTTCGACGAAGGTGTGAAAGACGCGTTCGATTTCCCCGGCTTCGTGCCCGCGTACGTCCGGCCGCTTTTCTGTACCGGCAAAGGCCCGTTCCGCTGGGTCGCGCTGAGCGGCGACCCGGAAGACATCTATCGCACCGACGCGAAGATGAAGGAACTGTTCCCGCGCGATGCGCATCTGCATCGCTGGCTCGACATGGCGCGGGCGCGCATTCATTTCCAGGGTCTGCCGGCGCGCATCTGCTGGATCGGGCTGGGCGAGCGGCACCGCGCCGGGCTCGCGTTCAACGAGATGGTGGCGCAGGGCGAACTGAAGGCGCCGATCGTGATCGGCCGCGATCATCTGGATTCGGGTTCGGTCGCGTCGCCGAACCGCGAAACGGAAGCGATGCGCGACGGCTCGGACGCGGTGAGCGACTGGCCGCTGTTGAATGCGCTGCTCAATACCGCCAGCGGCGCAACGTGGGTCAGCTTCCATCACGGCGGCGGTGTGGGGATGGGCTATTCGCAGCACGCTGGCGTGGTGATCGTTTGTGATGGGACGAAGGAGGCGGCGAAGCGCATCGAACGCGTACTGTGGAACGACCCCGCGACGGGCGTGATGCGGCATGCCGATGCGGGATACGAGTCGGCGATTGCGTGTGCGCGCGAACAGGGATTGAAACTGCCGATGGTCGGGTAGGCGCGCTGTGTCGACGGCATTGGCGATCGGTCAAACGCCGCTGAGGCTCGGCGCGCTGCGCACCGCGCTGCGCGCGCGCGCGCCCATCGTGCTGGATGACGGTTGCCAGGCGCGACTGCAGGCGAGTGTGGATACCGTGCAGCGCATTGCGGCGGCGGCCGAGCCGGCGTACGGTATCAACACGGGATTCGGCAAACTCGCCGGCACACGCATCGCGCCGGGCGAGCTCGAGCGATTGCAGCGGAACCTTGTGCTGTCGCACGCGGTCGGCACCGGACCGCTGCTTGCCGACGAAACGGTGCGGCTGATCCTGCTGCTGAAGATCGCGAGCCTTGCGCACGGCGCTTCGGGCGTCCGACCGCAGACGGTCGACGCGTTGATCAGGCTGCACAACGCCGGCGTGTATCCATGCATTCCGAGCAAGGGGTCGGTCGGCGCGTCGGGCGATCTGGCGCCGCTTGCACATCTGGCGTGCGCCCTGCTTGGCGTGGGTGAGGTGCGCATCGCAGGCAAGATCGCTTCGGCCGGCGCCGGCTTGGCGCATGCAGGACTGGCGCCACTGGTGCTCGGCCCGAAGGAAGGCCTGGCGCTGCTCAACGGCACCCAGGTGTCGACCGCGCTGGCGCTGCTGGGCCTGTTCGCGATCGAGAACGTGTTTGCCGCAGCGCTGTGCGCCGGTGCGCTGTCGGTTGACGCCGCGATGGGCAGCGACACGCCGTTCGATGCACGCATCCATGCGCTGCGCGGGCAAGTCGGCCAGATCGAGGTCGCCGCAAGCTACCGCACACTGCTGGCGGGCAGCCAGATCCGCGCGTCGCACCTGAAGGGCGATGACCGCGTGCAGGACCCGTATTCGCTGCGCTGCCAACCCCAGGTGATGGGCGCGTGTCTCGATTCAATGCGGCACGCCGCGCGCGTGCTGCAGATCGAGGCCAACGGCGTGTCGGACAACCCGCTGGTGATGGACAACGGGGACGTCCTGTCGGGCGGCAACTTTCACGCCGAGCCGGTGGCGCTGGTCGCCGATCAGCTGGCGGTCGCGTGCGCGGAGGTCGGCGCCTTGAGCGAGCGGCGCATCGCGCTCTTGATCGACGGCGCGATCAGCCGACTGCCGCATTTCCTCGTTGAACATGGGGGGCTCAACTCCGGCTTCATGATCGCGCAGGTGACCGCCGCGGCGCTGGCGAGCGAGAACAAGTCGCACGCACATCCGGCGAGCGTCGACAGCCTGCCGACCTCGGCGAACCAGGAAGATCACGTCAGCATGGCGGCCTTTGCCGCGCGACGACTGACCGAGATGGCCGAGAACAGTGCGGGCATCGTCGCGATCGAATTGCTCGCCGCCGCGCAGGGCGTGGACTTTCGCCGGCCATTGGCGACTTCACCGGCCTTGCAGCAAGTCCGTCGCGTAGTGCGCGCCGTGGCGCCGTATTACGACCACGACCGCTATTTCGCCCCGGAGATCGAGGCGGTGAAGCTGCTTGTACTCGACGGTGCGTTCAATTCGAACGCTGCTGGGCTGCTGCCTTCAAGCTAGATCTCGGCCAGCGCGTGGTCGCGCGAGTGCATCGACCAGCGCCTTGACGCGCGGCGGCACGTGGCGCTGGCTCGGATAGACGATCGAGATCGGCATCGGCGGGGGACGGAATGGTTTCAGCACTTCGACCAGCCGACCCCGCTTGATGTCCTCCTCGACCATGTAGCCGGGCGCCTGCACCAGTCCCATGCCGGTCGCCGCGGCGCGGACCAGCGCCTCGCCGTCGTCGATGCGCACGCGCGAATCCGGGTGCAACTCGATCGTGCGCCGGCCGCTGCGGAACTGCCACGGCCGGTCGCGCCCGGTGCGCGGCATGCGGAACACGACGCAGCGATGGGACGCCAGGGCGTCGGGCGTTTTCGGTTCGCCGTCGCTCTTGAGAAGAGCGGGGCTGGCGCACACGACGAGATCCTGCTGGTCGAACGTGCGCGCGACAAGCCGTGAATCGGCGAGATGGCCAATGCGGATCACGGCATCCAGCCCGTCGCGGATCAAGTCAGTGTATGCGTCGGACAGCCGCAGGTCGAGGCGCAAATCCGCGTGCTGCGTGAGCAGCTTCTGCAGGATTGGCAGTAGGACCTGCTTGGCGTAGGTGAACGGAGCGTCGATCCGCAACGTGCCACGCACCGCCGCGCGTGCGCCGGCCGCCTCATCTTCGAGCGCCGTCAGCTCGTCGACGACGCGCTGGCAACGCTCAAGAAGCAGATGTCCGTCCTGGGTCAGGCTCACTTGGCGCGTGGTGCGATGGAACAGCCTCAGTCCGAGCTGCTGTTCAAGGCGTGCGACATTCTTCGCGATCGCCGACGCTGACAGCCCGAGCTCGCGTGCGGCGGCGGCAAAGCTGCGGTGCTGGGCGGCGCTGCAAAAGGACAGGTAGCGGTCAAGACTCGGCACCGAGGCCCCCCGGAAGATTGACGACAATCAGTCGTCAATATTACGACCGTTGCGGCGGTTCACACGGCAATCGAAAGACACCACACTGCGCCCCAGCGGCTGCCGAGACCCCCAACCAAACCAGGAGAGATGCAATGGACACTGCGAATCTTGTCGTTGACAACCGTACGCTCGCTCATGCGGCGCTGCCGGGAATCGAGCATGAAACGCTGGCCGGCGCCGACAACGGGCTGACATCGCTGTCGATGTGGCGCCAGACGATCGCGCCGGGTGGCGCGACACCGCCGCACCGGCACGATTGCGATGAAGCCGTGCTCATCCAGTCTGGCCGTGGCGAGGCGCACATCGATGGCCGCGTCATGGCGTTCGGCCCCGACTTCACGCTGATTCTGCCGCGCAATGTGCCGCACCAGATCTTCAACACGAGTGAAGAGCCGCTCCGTATGGTCGCCGCATTTGCGATGACTCCGGTTCACGTCGCTTTGCCCGATGGCACGCCGCTCGAGGTGCCGTGGCGCAGCTAGGCGGGCGAGCGGTAAAGTGCCGCCGTGCAACGCGATGCCGATGGCGCAAACCTGTGAACTGAAGCGCGGGACGACACCGCTGCTGGTGTCGTTTCCGCACGTCGGTACCGAGATCCCGGACGACATCGCGAAGCGCTTGTCCCCGGCGGCTCTGCAGCGAGCCGATACCGACTGGCACCTGCCGCGGCTGTACGACTTCACGCGCGAACTTGGCGCGTCGACTCTTGTGGCGCGCTACTCGCGCTACGTGATCGATCTGAACCGGCCGCCGGAGGACGCCAGCCTTTACCCGGGCGAGGATACGACCGGGCTGGTGCCGGTGGACACGTTTCACAAGGAGCCGCTGTATGCAGGCGCGGTGCCCGATGGGCCCGAAATCGCGCTGCGGCGCGAGCGCTACTGGCGGCCGTATCACGAGACGCTTGCGGGCGAGCTTGAACGGCTGAAGCGCGCGCACGGCGTGGCGGTGCTGTGGGACGCGCATTCCATCGCGTCGGTATTGCCGCGCTTCTTTGCCGGCAAGCTGCCTGATTTGAGCCTGGGGACGGCGCAGGGGGCAAGTTGTTCGACTTCGCTGCAGACGGCGGTCGAGTCCGCGCTTCAGCCACAAGGCAGGTACTCGTGGGTCGCCAACGGCCGCTTCACCGGCGGCTACATCACGCGGCGATATGGCCGGCCACGCGACGGCGTACATGCGCTGCAAATGGAGATGTGCCAGTGCACGTACATGAACGAGGCAGCACCGTTCGCATTTCGCGACGACTTCGCTCGCGGCGTGCGGCCGGTCTTGCGGGCGATGGTCGAAGCTGCTCTCAGCTGGGCGCGTTCCGCAGACGCACGCCGCGCCTGAAGACCGCCACCGGTAACGCGGCACCGATCTCGTAGCAAAGCGACGCCGTCGATGCGGCGTCCCACAGCGCAAGATCGGCCACCTTGCCGATGCCGAGCGTGCCATGGGTGGTCTGCAGACCCAGAGCGCGCGCCGCATGGCGCGTGACACCGAGAAGCGCTTCGGTCGGCGTCACGCGAAACAGCGTGCAGGCGAGGTTAAGCATCAAGAGCAGTGACGTCGTCGGGCTCGAGCCGGGATTGCTGTCGGTGCTGATTGCGATCGGCACGCGATGCTTGCGCAGCAGATCGATCGGCGGCAGCTTCGTCTCGCGCAGGAAGTAGAACGCACCGGGCAGCAACACCGCCACCGTCCCGGCCTGCGCCATCGCGGCGACGCCTTGCTCGCTCACGTACTCGAGGTGGTCGCACGACAGCGCACCGTAGCGCGCGGCCAGCTGGGCGCCGCCCTGATCGGACAACTGTTCGGCGTGCAGCTTCACGGGCAGGCCAAGCTGCGCCGCGGTCGCCAGGACCGCGCGCGTCTGTGCGGGCGTAAGGCCGATGCGGTCGCAGAACGTATCGACGGCATCGGCCAGCCCTTCGTGCGCGACGGCCGGCAGAATCGTGCCGCAGACATAGTCGACGTAGTCGTCGGCACGGTCGGCGAATTCCGGCGCCAGCGCGTGTGCGGCGAGGCAGGTGGTGCGCACGTCGATGCCGAGTTCCCGCCCGATGCGGCGCGCAACGCGCAGCTGCTTCAGTTCGTTGTCGAGGTCGAGCCCGTAGCCGGACTTGATCTCGATCGTGGTCACACCTTCGGCGATCAGCCGCCGCGCTCGCACCACCGTTTGCGCAAACAGCTCGTCTTCGCTGGCGGCGCGGGTCGCTCGCACGGTCGACAGGATGCCGCCGCCGGCGCGCGCGATTTCCTCGTAGCTTGCGCCGTGCAGCCGCTGCTCGAACTCGCGCGCGCGGTCGCCGGCGTAGACGAGATGCGTGTGGCAGTCGATCAGCCCCGGGGTCAGGAGTCGGCCGTCGCAATCTTCAACGCGTGCCGCCGTCTTGAACTCCGACATCGGGCCGAGCGCGCCGATGCGCCCGTCGCGGATGCCGACGAAACCAGCGGCGCTCGGTGTCAGGTCATCCGTCGCGCAGGAGACAAGCCGGGCGTTGGTGAGCGCGAGGTCGAGGAGCATCGGCCAATTATGATCGCCCCATGAACCTGATCCATGCAGCTGTTGCGCGTCTGCCCGGACGCTGGGCGCGCGACGTTCGAATCGCCATCGCCGACGACGGACGCATTGCCTCGATCCAGGAAGGCGTCGAGCTAGGTGGCGCGGATCGGGTCACCTGTCTCTTGCCGGGCATGACCAATCTGCACTCGCACGCCTTTCAGCGTGCGCTCGCCGGCCTGACCGAGGTGGCGTCAGCGGGGGATGACGATTTCTGGTCGTGGCGCGAATGGATGTATCGCTTCATGGCGCGCCTGACCCCGGAGGATGTCGAGGCGATCGCCGCGCAGCTGTACCTCGAGAACTTGCGGCACGGTTACACGTCGCTGGTCGAGTTCCACTATCTGCACAATGATCCGCACGGCGCGCCTTACTCGAATCGGGCCGAGATGAGCGAGCGCATCGTCGCGGCGGCACGCACGACCGGCATGGCGCTGACGCTGGTGCCGGTGCTTTACCGCTATGGTGGTTTCAACCGGCAGCCGCTGAGCGCGCAGCAGCGGCGCTTTGCGACCGATGTCGATGACGTGCTGACGATGCTGGACTCTCTGCGCCATCACGACGACGTGCGATTCGGCGTGGCGCCGCACAGTCTGCGCGCCGCTGAACCGGCGCAGATCCGCGCGTTGATCAACGCGGCGCCGCTCGATGCACCGGTTCATATTCATGCGGCCGAGCAGACCGGCGAAGTCGACGACTGCGTGGCGGCGACCGGCAAGCGACCGCTGCGCTTGCTGCTCGACACCGTGGGGCTCGATGCGCGCTGGTGCGTGGTGCATGCGACGCATCTCGCGGATGACGAGGTGCGCGATCTTGCCGCCAGCGATGCGGTCGCTGGCTTGTGCCCGTCGACCGAAGCTGATCTTGGCGATGGCGTGTTTCGCTTCGTGGACTTCACGGCGGCGGGCGGCCGATTCGGTTTGGGCGGCGATTCGCACGTGTGTCGCTCGCCTTTCGAAGAGCTCAGGCTGCTGGAGTATTCACAACGACTGACGCGGCGCAAGCGCAACCTCGCGCTGCATGCGCCGGGCGTGGCGATCGGCGATGCGCTGTGGGACGCGGCGGCGCGCGGCGGCGCGCGGGCCGCCGCGCGCAACGCCGGCGCGATCGAGGTCGGGCGCCATGCCGATGTGATTGCGCTTTGCGTCAAAGGCGCGGCGGCGGACGAATACGACGCAACGCAGTGGTTGTCGCTGGCGGTGTTCGGCGGCGCGCACGCCGTCATCGAGCAAAGCTGGGTGAGCGGCCGCTCGGTCGCGAGGGTTCATGCTGCGAACGCGCAACTGATCGCCGATCGGTATTCGCGGACCATCCGACGCCTGCTGGTGTGATCCCAAGAACGCATTCGCTAGTTTGGAGGCATGCCGTTCGAAATGCATCCGACCACGCTCAAAGTCTCCGCTGCGCTGGGCGCGATGCTGACGCTGGCGAGCGGTTGCGCCAGCCTCGACGAATGGCAACGGCGCAGCATCTTCCAGCACGAATCCAGTGTCCGCTATGGCGACCGCGAACCACCAAGCGGCGGCGTAGCCTACGAGCTGGCCCTGGTCAACGGCGATCGGATCCATGCGTGGTACGTGCCGGCGGTCGAGCGCGATGCACCCACGTTGCTGTTCCTGCATGGCGCACGGCGCAATCTTTCGGGCAGCTTCGGGCGCATCGAATTGATGCGATCACTCGGGTTCAACGTTCTGGCAATCGACTATCGCGGCTTCGGGCGTTCCAGTCCGCTGCTGCCGAGCGAGCAGTCCGCCGTCGAAGATACGCGGCTGGCGTTCGCCGAGCTGCTGCGGCGCGAACCGGATCCAAGCCGCCGCTTTGTCTACGGTTACAGCCTCGGCGGTGCGCTGGCGATCGATCTGGCGGCGGACACCGACGGCATCGGCGGACTGATCGTCGAATCGACCTTCACCAGCATTCCCGACCTGGTTCGCGCTTCGCGCTGGAGCTGGGTGCCGATGCTGGACACAATCGTGACGCAGGATTTCAACTCGCTGCGCAAGATCCCGCGCCTCAACGAGCCGCTGCTGCTGATTCATGGCACCGCGGACGGCGTGATTCCGCATCAAATGAGCGATCAGCTGCTGGCGGCGGCGATCAATGTGCAGCCTGGGTTGCGGCGCCTGGTGAAGATCGACGGCGCTACACACTGGGGTGCCGCCCAGTACGGCGGCGAGACGTACGCACGTGCCGTGCGGGATTTCGTGGCGACCGCTCAGGCGGCCATGCGCAGCGGGATTCCGGCGCGCACCGCGACTGACGCGACCACCCGGACGACGGCGGCGAGGGCGGTCGAAATGCCTTGAGCCCCCTGCGGGTGGCGTCGCTGCGCGAAGCGGCCACCGTGGCGTGCGCACTCGGTGGTGCGGTGGCTGCGCCCTGGCTTCACATCCCAGTGTCCGGGCTCATCCGGCCCCTACCGGCCGTGGCCGGGTTGCGCCTGGCCGGCGTCAGTCGGCCCGCGCCGGCGCACGCACGCGACGCGGGGCAGTGGATCATCGGCGCCGCTCTGGGCCTGTGCGGCACGCCGGAGGTCGCGCCGGAAGAGCTGCTGCCCGCTCCGGTGGGTCGCGCTGAACGCGCTTTGCGTCCTGGCCATGGGCCTCGGCGGCGCGTGGCTACGGGGTCGCGCGACCAACGAGGGCGGGCCGACCCCCATCTTCGCCATGGCCATTGGCGAAGCGAGCGCGATGGCGGCGCAAGGCGCCGCGCTGCGCTGCACGGATGAGTCGGGTCGCGGCCGGCCACAGCCTGCGCATCATGGCGGCGGCGCAGAGCGTGCCGTTCGCGCTGCGGTCGCTGGGCGTGCAGGGTGCCGACCTTGGATGCACCGGCGGCGCGCGAGGCCAGCTTCTTGGGCTTTGTGGTCCTGGCGGCGGCGACCGGTGGCATTGGCGAAATAGCGATCACCGCGCAGCTTCTGCAGCGGGGCGCGCCGATCGTGTCGGCCTGTCATGCCATCCGTTTGGCAGCGATCGTGTTGACCGTTGGCGCGCGGTATCGAGTGGTCCGATATTTCAGGTCGCGGCGATGAAGCTACTGATCCTGGGCGGCACGCGATTTCCGGGTCGGCACCTCGCCGATGCGGCGCGTGCCGATGGCGTTGCCGTGTCGCTCTTCAATCGCGGCCGGACCGCGCCTGATCTGTTTGCGGACGTCGAGCGACTGCATGGCGACCGCGACGGCGGACTTGATGCGCTCGGGGGCGGAACATGGGATGTGGTCATCGACACATCTGGCTACGTTGCGCGCGTCGTGCGCCAGTCGGTCGAACGACAGGCGGCGAAAGTGGGGCGCTATGTCTTTGTCTCGAGCGTCAGCGCGTACCGCGATTTGTCTGGAGCGAGCATCGTCGAGGACGCGCCCGTGTTGCGCTTGCGTGATCCGGCCACGGAAGACGTGTTGCCGAACTACGGTGCCCTGAAGGCGGCGTGCGAATCCGTGGTGCAGGAGACCTTCGCGGCGCGTTCCCTGATCATCCGGCCCGGTTTGATTGTCGGACCGCACGATCCAACGGAACGGTTCCCGTATTGGGTTCGCCGCTGCGCGCGAGGCGGACCGATGCTCGTCCCCGACGCGCCCGGCTACCCGATCCAGTTCATTGATGTGCGCGATCTGGCCCGTTGGATGGTTGCATTTGTCCAGCGCGACGCCGGCGGCGTATTCAATGCGGTCGGGCCGAGGCAAGCCGCTGACGCCGTCGGGATTCCTGGCGTCCTGCGCGAGCGCGCTGGGAACCACCGCGTCCCCGGTCTGGGTGGCAGTCGATTTTCTACTGGAGCAGGGCGTGCAGCCTTGGACCGACCTGCCGCTTTGGGCGGGCAACGAGCACCTCGGCATCGCGCGGGTCGAAGGTTCCCGCGACTGGGCGGCAGGCCTGAAGCACCGGCCCCTTGAAGACACCGTCCGTGAAACTTGGCGGTGGATCACGGCGCGCGCCAACCGGCGCTGCGCTGGGGGTTTGACCGAGGAACGCGAGGCGGCCCTGCTGGCAACCTGGGCGCAACAGCCGCGTTAG
>Ga0209048_10000175_pt1 | contig 67999 bp, 44 predicted proteins | sample FrelakmetCRP12CR_FD_187146 | JGI IMG/M metagenome (GOLD analysis project Ga0209048, IMG submission 187146) | Freshwater lake sediment microbial communities from the University of Notre Dame, USA, for methane emissions studies - CRP12 CR (SPAdes)... | ecosystem: Environmental > Aquatic >...
AGACAATCTTCCATCGCCCTGGCCGCTGCGGCTGCGTTTCCCACCATCGTCAAAGCCTCGGCCCTCGGCCGCGGCGGAGCCGTGTCGCCCAGCGACCGGGTCGTGATGGCCGGCATCGGCTTCGGCATGCAGGGGCCGTCGAACATGCGCTCGTTCCTCGGCATGCCCGAGGTGCAGTGGGTGGCGGTCTCCGACCTGGACGACGTCCCGCTGCGGAAGGCGCAGGCCATCGTCAACGACCAGTACGGCAACAAGGACTGCGCCGTCTACAAGGACTACCGAAGCCTGTTCGCGCGGAGCGGGCTCGACGCCGTGTCGATCGCCGTCCCCGACCACTGGCACGCCATCCTGTCGATCGACGCCGTGAGGGCCGGCCTGGACGTCTACGGCGAGAAGCCGTTCACGCACAGCCTGCGCGAAGGGCGCGCGCTGTGCGACGCGGTCAAGCGCTACGGCCGCGTCTGGCAGACGGGCAGCTGGCAGCGGTCCGAGACCGATTTCCATCGGGCGTGCGAGCTGGTGCGAAACGGGCGGATCGGCAAGATCCAGCGGGTCGAGGTCGGCCTCCCCTCCGGTCATTACGACTTCGCTCGGACGTTCGGGCAGGAGAAGATCGAGAACCCGCCGCCCGAGTTCGACTACGAGACGTGGATTGGCCCCGCGCCCTGGGCGCCCTACTGCAAGGCGCGCGTGCACATGAACTGGCGCTGGAACATGGATTTCGGCGGCGGCCAGCTGATGGACTGGATCGGTCACCACCTCGACATCGCGCACTGGGGCCTCGGCTTCGAGCTGACGGGCCCGGTCGAGATTTCGGGCAAGGGCGACTTCCCGAAGACGGGCATCTACAACAGCCCGACGCGGTATTGGGTGGACGCGAAGTACGCCGACGGCACGCCGATCGTGATCGCGGGCGGCTACCCGGAAATCCAGAGCGGGACGAAGTGGATCGGCGAGTACGGCTGGGTCTGGGTGGACCGCGGGGGCTTCGAGAGCCAGCCCGCTCACCTGGTGCACGAGGTGATCGGCCCGAACGAGACCCGGCTGTACCGAAGCCGCGACCACTGGCAGAACTTCGTTGACTGCGTGAGGAGCCGCGCGCAGACGATTGCGCCACCCGAGGTCGCCCACCGCTCGGCCAGCGTCGGGCACCTGGGCGTCCTGGCGATCGAAACCGGCCGGACGATCAAGTGGGACCCGGCCACCGAGACGGTCATCGGCGACCCGGGCGCCGAGCGTTTGCTGTCGCGTTCATATCGAAAGCCATACCAGCTTCCGGCGTGACGGAGGAGCGATGACCATGCAATCACACCTGATGACCCAGGCACGCTCCCGCATCGCGTCAGCCATCGTCCTGTTCGCGCTCGCCGTGCCCGGGCCCGCGGCGCTCGTCCTCGTCGCGCAGTCGTCGCAGCCCCCCGCCCGGGCAGCGGCGCCCGCTCGGCCCGCGTCGCTCGACGAGATCCTGAAAGAGATCTCCACGTTCAACGGCGGCATCGATTCGGCCGCCTTCTGGAAACTCCGCGACTACGTCTACGCCCGCAAGGACGACGCGGCGGGGCGGGCCGAGTGCGAGGCGAAACTCCTGGCGTTCCTGAAGACACCGGCCACACCGGTGGCGAAGATGGCCGCCTGTCGTCACTTGCGTGTCATCGCGGGCGACACCGCGGTTCCGGCGCTGCAGGCGATGCTGTCGGACGCCTCCTCGTCCGACATGGCGCTCTACGCGCTGCAGCAGATTCCTGGCCCGGTCGCCGGAAAGGCCCTGGTCCAGTCGCTGTCGACGACGACCGGTCAGATGAAGACGGCCGTCGTCGCGGCGCTCGGACGCCGTGGGAATGCCGATGCCGTGGCGGCGCTCGCGCCGCTGCTGAAGCAGCCCGCATTCGCCGCGCCCGCAGCCGTTGCGCTGGGAGAGATCGGCGGGGACGCCGCGGTCCAGGCCCTCGGGGATGCCTGCGCGTCCGCGCCAGCCGACCTGAAGCCGGCTGTCGCGGCCGCCCTGATGAAGTGCGCCGAGAAGCTGCTGGCGGCGAAGAACGCGCCGGCCGCGCTTCGCGTGTACGACACGCTGTGGTCCGACGCGTCTCTCCCGGTCCCGATCCGTCGGGGCGCCGCGATGGGCAGAATCTCCGCCGCAGGGAGCGGGGCCGCGGCGCTTGTGACGGAGATGCTCCGGGGCTCTGACCCCGTGGCGCGCGAGGCCGCGATCGCGGAGATCAAAAACGTGTTCGCGGCGGACGCCATCGGCCCGGTATGCGCGCGCATGGCGGGGCTTCCGGACAACGAGCAGGTGCAACTGCTCGCGGTGCTCTCCGGATACCCGAAGGAATGGGTGCTGCCGGCCATCCTCCAGGCCGGGCACAGCGGCGCGGCGCCGGTCCGGATGGCCGCGATGAAGGCGCTCGAGTCGGTTGGGGACCAGACCGTCGTGGCGTTTCTCGCCGACGCCGCCGCGAAGGCGCGCGGACCGGAGCAGAACGCGGCCCGGTCGGCCCTGGGCATGCTGAAGGGGCGTGCGGTAGACGAGGCGATCGTCGCGCAACTCGATCGGCGGCCGCCTGAAGGCGTCGAGCGAGAGCTGCTGCTGGCCGTGGCGGACCGCCGGATCTTCGCGGCCAAGCGCTCGGTGACGGCCTCTCTCGCGTCTCCCTCGGTGGGCACCCGCGTGCAGGCGCTCAAGACGCTGCGCGCAATCGGCACGCCGTCCGACATCCCGACGGTGCTCGACGCGCTGCTGAAGACCGACGACGAATCCGAACGGACCGAGGCGGAGGCGACCACGGCGGCGCTCGCGCGGAAGATCGTCAACGGCGAGGACCAGTCGAACGTCGTCAAGGCCCGGCTGACCGCCGAGAAGGACCCGGCGGCGCGGGCGCGCATCATCGGCGCCCTCGAGCAGATCGGAGACAGCAGCGCGCTGCCCCTCGTGCGCGCGGCGCTCGACGATGGCAATCCCGTCGTCTTCGACGCCGGGGTTCGCGCCCTGGCTGGCTGGCCGACCAGTGCCGCGCGTGACGACGCCTTCCAGTTGGCGCGCGACTCCCGGGACGAGACGCATCGGCTGCTCGCCATCCGCGGATTCGTCCGCATGGTGACGCTCGATCAATACCGCGATCCGGAGACGGCCGTCGCGGACCTGAGGTCGGCCGCGGCATTCTCGTGGCGGCCGGAGGAGCAGAAGCTGGTTCTCAGCGCGCTCGTCAAGTTCCCGTGCCAGGACGGGGTCGATCTGGCGACCGGGTTCCTGCGCGAGCCGTCGCTGAAGGACGAGGCCCAGGCGGCCATCGAGAAGATCGGGAAGGCGATGAAATCACGCCAGCGGTGACGCCCTCACGTCGGCGCGTGGCCAGGAGCACGAGGATGCCAACGAGCGCGGGGATCCGTTACGGCATGGTCGGCGGCGGCAAGGGGGCCTTCATCGGCGGCGTCCATCGCCAGGCCATCGCGATGGACGGGCTGGCCGAACTCACCGCGGGCTGTTTCTCGGCGAGCTACCAGAACACGCTCGAAACAGGGGCGTCGTTGGGTATGGCGCCCGACCGTCTCTACAAGACGTACCGTGAATTGATCCGGGCCGAGGCGAGAAGGCCCGATGGGATCGACTTCCTCGTCATCGTCACGCCCAACCACCTGCACTATCCGATCGCGAAACTGGCGCTGGAGCACGGCATCCACGTGGTGTGCGACAAACCCCTCGTCACGTCGAGCGAGGAGGGGCGCGCGCTGGCGACGCTGGCGAAGCGAAAGAAGCTGCTGTTCGGCGTGACCTACACGTACACGGGCTACCCGATGGTACGCCACATGCGGGAGATGGTCGCCAACGGTGACCTGGGGGACATCCGCTTCGTGGCCGCCGAGTACCCGCAGGGCTGGCTGGCGACGCCGCTCGAACGGACCGGCCAGAAGCAGGCGGCGTGGCGCGCCGACTCGAAGAAAGCGGGCCTCTCGAACTGCGTGGGCGACATCGGCAGCCACGTCGAGAACATGGTGGCCTACGTCACCGGCCTCGAGATCCGCGCCCTGCTCGCACGGCTCGATCGCTTCGTCGCCGGCCGGGCCCTGGACGACAACGCGTCGATCCTGGTCGAGTACCAGGGCGGAGCGAAGGGGATGTACTGGGCCTCGCAGATCGCCGTCGGCGAGGACAACGGCCTGCGCGTCAGGATCTACGGCACGAAGGGCTCGCTCGAGTGGGCGCAGGAGGATCCCAATTACTGCCAGGTGGCCCGCCTCGGCGGGCCGACGGTCAGGCTGTCGCGCGGCCGCGACACGTTGTACCCTGCGGCGCAGCGGATGTCGCGGATCCCGGCGGGCCACCCGGAAGGCTACTACGAGGCGTTCGCCAACATCTACTCGTCGTTCGTGGCCGCGCTCGGGAAGAGGAAATCGGGCCGGCGCCTGACGGCCGAGGACCGGGAATTTCCTGGCGTGGACGCGGGCATCCGCGGCGTGAAGTTCATCGAGAAGTGCGTCGCGAGCTCGAAGAAGGGCGCGGCGTGGGTGAAATTCTGAAGGCTCGGGAGCGCACATGAGCAGACCCGTCACGCTGTTCACCGGCCAGTGGGCCGACCTGCCGTTCGAGGAGATCTGCCGCAAGGCATCGGGCTGGGGCTACGACGGCCTCGAGATCGCATGCTGGGGCGACCACATGGACGTCCGCGCCGCGGCCGCCGACCCGGCTTACGCGAAGGACAGGCGCAGGATTCTGGAGAAGCACAACCTCGGGTGCTGGGCGCTCGGCGCGCACCTCGCGGGCCAGTGCGTCGGCGACCGCTACGACGACCGGTTGCTTGCGTTCGCGCCGGCGGAGACGAAAGGAAAGCCGGAGGCCCTGCGCCAGTGGGCCGCGGACGAGATGGTGGCGACGGCCAGGGCGGCAAAAGCCATGGGGTGCCAGGTCGTCACCGGCTTCATGGGTTCGCCCATCTGGCACGCGTGGTACTCGTTTCCGCCGACGACCGAGGAGATGGTCGAGTCGGCGTTCCAGGAGATCTGCCGGCTCTGGACGCCGATCTTCGACGAGTTCGATCGGTGCGGCGTCCGATTCGGCCTCGAGGTCCACCCAACCGAGATCGCGTTTGATTTGTACACGGCGGAGCGGCTGCTGCGGACGTTCGGCAACCGCCCGACGCTGGGCTTCAACTTCGACCCGAGTCACCTGGTGTGGCAGGGGCTCGAGCCGCAGCTCTTCCTCCGGGAGTTCGCGCCGAAGATCTACCACGTCCACATGAAGGACGTGAGCGTGAACCTCGACGGCAAGGCCGGAATCCTGGGGTCGCACCTGCCGTTCGGCGACCTGCGCCGCGGGTGGAACTTCCGGTCGCTCGGACACGGCGACGTCCGGTTCGAGGAGATCATCCGCGAGCTGAACGCCGCCGGCTACGGCGGCCCGCTCTCGGTCGAGTGGGAAGACAACGGCATGGAGCGGGAATTCGGCGCGCGCGAGTCGCTCGACTTCGTCCGCGCCATCAACTTCGCGCCGTCGGGCGTGGTGTTCGACGAGGACATGAAACGGTGAGGACACAGGTGAACAAGAACCTTCTCGCATGCGCGACGCTGGCCGCGGTCATGCTGGCCCCCGTGGTCGCTCAGCAGGGCCCCGACAAGGAGGAGCTGAAGCTCCAGCTCCCGAAACCGATGTTCATCGGGACGCCGACCAACATCAAGAGCCCGAACCTCGAGCCGATCACCGGCAAGCCGCGGGGCCCCTTCCTCGTGCCGAAAGGCACGAAACTGCTGTGCCTCAACAAGCCGGTGAAATCGAGCGACATGCAGCCGGTCATCGGCGAGCTGAGCATGATCACCGACGGCGAGAAGGAAGGCGGCGACGGCTACTTCATCGAGCTGGGACCAGGCAAGCAGTGGGTGCAGATCGACCTGGGCGCGTCCTACGCGCTGCACGCGATTCTCGTGTGGCACTACCACAGCCAGGCGCGCGTGTACCGCGACGTGGTGGTCCAGGTCTCCGACGACAAGGACTTCCTCAAGGGCGTCACCACGGTCTTCAACAACGACCACGACAACAGCTCTGGCCTCGGCATCGGGAGAGACAAGGAGTACGTCGAGGTGGCCGAAGGCCGGCTGATCGACCCGAAGGGCACGAAGGGACGCTACGTCCGCCTCTACTCGTCCGGCAACACGACCAACGACCTGAACCACTACGTCGAGGTGGAGGTGTACGGCACGCCGATGCTGTGAGCGGGCCTTATCGTCTGTACGGGTTGGTCGGCGTCGGATCGTCGCCGGCGCCGGGCACGCGGGCGGCCCAGAGCATCCCGCGTTCCACGATCGCGCGGGCTTCCGGCCTGTCGAAGTCCGCGGCCGAGTGGCCGAGCGTCGTGTTGAAGACGCGACCCTTGCCGTAGATCTTCTTCCAGACCACCGGCATCACCGCGCCCTTGACCCAGGGCACCGCCTCGGCCGCCGCCCCCCCGAACGTCGTCGTCGCCAACACCTGGACGTTCGGATCGACGAGCATGTAGTACTGCTCCGAGTGCATCGGGAAATCGGCCAGCCCCTTCATGATCGGGTCGTCGCGCCTGGTGATGTTCACCTGGTAGTCGATGATGCCGCCCGGGTGCGCGGCCCACGACCCGCCCACCATGAACTCGTACTCCGGGTTGGCGCGGAACGAGTCGGCGAGGCCGCCGTGCCAGCCGGCCAGGCCGGTGCCGCTGCGCACCGCATCGAGCAGCCCCTTCTCCTGCTGCGGCGTGATCTGCCCCATCGTGACGGCCTGGACCACTAGCGCGAGGCCTTTCATCTTCTCCGCGTCGAGGTAGGAATCGAGCGTGTGGGACACCTCGACCTCGAACCCCTGCTCCGCCAGCCACGGGGCGAAGATGTCCACGCACTGCTTCGGCTGGTGCCCCTCCCAGCCGCCCCAGACGAAGAGCGCCTTCTTCTTCGGCGCGGCACCTTGCGACGACAGGCCAGGCGTCAGCCACACGACCGCCGCCGCGGCGAGAACGGCGGCAACCAGACCCGACCGAACTGCGGCAGAGTGCGTGTTCATGAGCTACTTGATCTCCCTGACCCAGATGTTCCGGTACCTGACCGGGTGGCCGTGGTCCTGCAACGAGAGCGGGAGCTTGTCCGGGTGGGCCTTGTACGGCGGCCGCGCCTTGTGGGCCGTCGGGCCCGTCAGTTCCTCGTTGTCCTGGACGAGGATGCCGTTGTGGAAGACCGTCATCCTCGCCGGCGCCAGCAGACTGCCCTTCTCGTCGAACCGCGGGGCGTGGAAGACGATGTCGTAGGTCTGCCACTCGCCCGGCTTCCGGCTCGCGTTCACCAGCGGCGGGTACTGGCCGTAGATGGCGGCGGCCATGCCGTCGGCGTAGGTCTTGCTGCCGTAGGAGTCGAGAACCTGCACCTCGTAGGTGTCCATCAGGAACACGCCGCTGTTCCCCCGATCCTGGCCGGAACCGACGCCGGGGGCGGGCGTCGCCCACTCGACGTGAAGCTGGCAATCGCCGAAACCCTGTTTCGTGCTGATCGATCCCGAGTCCTTCACCACCTCCATGTAGCCGTCCCGAACCTGCCACTTTGCGGGCGCGCCCTTCGCCGTCGTCCAGCCGGAGAGGTCCTTGCCCCCGAACAACACGACGGCGTCGGCGGGCACCGGGGCCGGCGGGCCCGCGGGGCCCGGATCGACCACTCTCGGCATCGGCCGCGATTCGTCGTGGATCGGCCACTTCTGCATCTCGGCTCGCCGGTTCGTCTGGGCCGCCACGCTCATCCCCACGAGTACCAGCGCGGTCGCGGCAAGAATGCTCATCATGGTCGCTGTTCTCACATTCCCTCCGATTCAGCCTGGAAGTCCGGCCAATCCAATCGGGTCGACGACTGATTCTACGGCCAACCCGCGGACGGTGGGCTGAAAAAGCCTTGGGCGGCCCCGATCGTCATTGGCGGAGGTCTCGCACCGCCGGCCTCCAGAGCGGCTGGGCGCCTGCGGCGAGCACGTCGGGCAGGCACGCCTGGAAGGGTCCGGGCAGCAATACGCCGACGTTGTCGTCGAACCTTGCGCCACTTCGCAAGGGGTCGCGCGCAGCGTCAGCGATCGGATTCGACGGGTTCGCAGACGGAAGGCCGACGTCTGGGCCGCCGGCAGCGTCCGGCGCCGCGCCGATGGCGCGCAAGACGTCGGACATACTTGGCGGTCCGAGGCCCGCCTCGCTAGAACGGCATCGCGAGCGCGGATCTGATGTAGGTGGCGTCGAACGCGCCGAAGAAGACATACGCAGCGGCAGCACACCAGAATGTGACGAGCCCCGCACGTAACGGCCGCGGGTAGGTCCGAATCGCCGCACTACTCAACGCGAGCATCAGGAACAGTTCATACGTCACGCGTTGGCCGTTGCCGACGTGCACCCAGACGGCGGGGAAGTTGAGGCAGATCGCGATGAGCGCGTAGACGAGCGCGGCCACGTTCGTCGCGGACGGCGCCCGGATGGCGAGGGCCGCGCTCAGCAGAAAGCCGAGGATCAGCACGGCGGGGAGGATGACTCCAGCTCGCGAGAACTCGAAGGCTCCAGGGTAGTACTGCCCGTGTGCGATTGAACGCCAGAGGTCCACGATGCCGACAAAGGGCCACCCGAGGGTGGGCGGGTCGCACAGCAGGCCGCTCAGCCCCCAGTCCGGGAACAGAATCCACGCCACGTAGAGGCGCCAGATCAGCATCACGCTCACCGCGAATGCTCCGACGAGAAAGGCCTCGCGGCGACGGCCCGAGATCATCCCGGTCCCCGCGACGCATGCCACGGCGAAGATGCTGGTTTCCCGAACGAGCAGCGCCATCGCGAACAGCAGCCCCGCCGGCACCCACCAGCGTCGCGAATAGCACAGCATCCCTCCCAGGATGGCCGCGGCCGCGATGGGCTCTGGCAGGCCGGACTGAAGCGACGGCCAGAACCCCGGGATCAGCACCACTAACCCGCCAAGCGCAGCGGTGGCGCCCTCGGACTGCGCCAGGCGCGCGAGCAGGAACCCGGCCAGCCCCGTCGAACCGAGAATCAGCCACACCATCGTCGCCGGGTACCATTGCCATTGGCCACCCGATACGACGCGAGTCAGCAGGCTGTACCCGATCCGGCCGTAACGATAGGGCGCCGCGTCCATGACCTGACGGTACATCGATGGAGAGTCCTTGTACGCGCGCAGGAACGGATCGAATGCCGCGAAGTACATGAACTGACCGTCGTACCCGTTGTCCTGAAGCACCAGGGTGCGGCGAACGTCGTCGCGCGTGTTCAACAGCGGGTTCGCATCGAACGCGTGCCGCGACAGCAGCAGGAGACCGCTGTAGTTCCCGGCGTAGGAGTCCCACAGGCGGGCGTGGACGAGCCCGAGGAAGACCGTGAGCACGAGCAGAGCGACCAGGCCCGCTCGCGCAAGGCTCTTCCAGCGACGCTCCGAGCGGTCATCACGGCGCGCGACCCATCGTCCGGCGGCATAGAGTCTCGGCGCCAGGAGCACGGCAAGCCAGAGCATGAAGGTGCCAGCCGCGAGCACGACGCGGTAATCGGAGATCCGTTCCGAGCACTGGCTCACGGCCAGGACGACGACGGCCGCACCGGCGACCGTCCTGTAGACCAGACGGGTCCAGCCTGTCAGCGGATGCGGAGTCCGGAACAGGAGGATGCCTGTCAGAACCAGCCACATCAGGAGCGCCCAGCCGAGCGCGGGACGCTCGTAGTCGATGGACGCCGCCGGGAGCACGAACAGGGTTTGGGCGCCGGTGACGTTCCCGTGATGCGTGGCCAGTTCGAGATACTCCAGCGTCCACGCGGTCGCGGGACCCTTGACAGCCACTTCGTGATCGACCGCGGGATTCCAGGCGACGGTGACGGCGCAGTCGAATCGCCGAAGAGCGCCTCCCGCCACGCGGCGCTCGCAGGCTGGCACGCCATCGACGGTGACCGCGAACCGACTGGCGTCTGACGAAGGTGTTCTGATTCGGGCAATCAGCGCGAACGGGGGGTGCAGTCCCCTCGCTTGCGGGAACCTGGCCGTGGTCACCCGGACCAGCCCATCAGTCGCAGGGACCGGTGCCTGGACGACCTTCGCCCGAATCGGATGAAAATCGACGAAGGCGTGTGTCTGGAAGACCAGCGCGGCGAGTCCCGGGAGGATCAGCGCGCGCAGGATGCGGGGGCCACTCGTCACGACGATGCACTGTATCACAGCGGAAACCGTAATCGAACCGCGGCCGGACGCTGGGACGGGCGGCGGAACGGGGCCGGATGAGAGGACCTGGCGTGCCCCGGTTACCGATCCGGCTTGTACCAGTAATCGTCCACGAAGGCCTCGATTCGCTTCGGGCAGAGAACGAGGAGGCAGGCCTTCCACAGGAACCCGAAGTAGTGCCACTCGCCGAACTTCTCGAACTTTCGCATCGAGGCGATGGCCTTGAGGCGGGGCGCCCTGACGAGGCGCGCGCGGCGTCTCCGACCGTGCTGCCTCAGGCGCCAGAGGATCTTGACGTCCTCGGCGACGCGCATCGTCTCGTCGTAGCCGCCGACGGCCTCGAAGTCGCTCCGCCTCATGAAGACGACGCCGGTGTCGAAGCGGGTCAGCCAGAGCGCCGGCGTCGCGAGCGCAAACGTCGCCGCAATCCCGATCGACCACCGGTCCGGCCAGACGCCGGTGCTCCCTGCGACCCACCGGGGCGACGAGAGGATCTCCGCGATCCCGTTGAACGTCTCCGGGTGGATCAGCATGTCCGCGTCCACGAACGCGAGGATCTCCCCGCTCGACGCGCGGGCCCCGCCGTTGCGCGACGCCGCGATTGATCGCTTCCCCACCTTCGCCACGACGCAGCCTCGGGCGGCGGCGATTGCCGCCGTGCCGTCGGTCGAGGCGTTGTCGGCGACGACAATCTCGACATCTTCCCCGCTGCCGGCCCAGCGCTCCCGCGCGGCCTCCACAGAGTCGAGGAGGCGAGGCAGGTACTCCTCCTCGTTGTGAGCGGGAATGATGAGTGAGATCGTGATGGAACGCATCATACACCCGGCCTGTGCTATCCTCGCGGACTTCGAGAACGGCTTCCGCGGACGCCGTGGAGCTCAGGCGTGTCCCACCCGACTCTGCGCGGAGCGCACTGCCCGGAGATAGCATCCAATGAGGAAGACATACAGAGTTTTCGCCCGAACCGTGGTTTTCGCGTCCGCGCTGACGGTCGCGTTCGCGGTCCTGTGCGCAGCCCAGTCGGGCGCGCCTGCAAAGCCCGCGGCCTCACAGGCGGCGCCCGCCGCCTCCACCAAGTGGCCCCTGACTCGGCCCGAAGCGACGAACTTCGCCGAGACGAGTCGGTACGATGACGTGATCTCGTTCATGAAGGCGATGGCCGCCGCGTCGCCGCAGATCCACCTGACGACCTACGGCTACACGTTCGAGGGGCGCCCGATGCCCCTCGCCGTGATCGGCGCCCCTGCCGCGACGGCCGAAGCCGTGCTCGCGACGAAGAAGACGCGGATCTACATCCAGGCGAACATCCATGCCGGCGAGGTCGAGGGGAAGGAAGCGCTGCTCTGGCTCCTCCGGTCGATCGCCAAGGGCGAGCGCGCCGCGTGGTTCAAGTCGGTCGTGCTGCTCATCAATCCGATCTACAACGCCGACGGCAACGAGCGCGTCAGCGTGACGAACCGCGGCAGCCAGGACGGGCCGGTTGGCGGCATGGGACAGCGCGCGAACGCCCAGAACCTGGACCTGAACCGCGACTGCACGAAGATGGAGACCGCGGAGGCCCGCTCGCTGGCGATGCTGCTCACGGCGTACGACCCGCACATGGCCATCGACCTCCACACGACCGACGGCAGTGCCGACAGCGGGTTCTACCTGACGTACGAAACGTCGCTGAACCCCAACGACTCGAAGGCGACCTTCGGCCTCCTGCGCAACGTTCTGCTGCCGCAGGTCACCAGGACGATCAAGGCGAAACACGGCTGGGACTACTTCTACTACGGCGGCGTCATGCGCGGCGGCAGCGAGCGCGCCTGGTCGTCGGACGCGGAACTGGCCAAGCCGCGCTACACGTCCACGTACTTCGGCGTGCGAAACAAGCTGGGGATCCTGGTCGAGACCTACTCGTACGCGTCGTTCGAGGATCGGATCAAGGCGAACTACTGGTTCCTCGAAGAGGTGATCGGCTTTGCCGTCACGAACGGCGAGACGGTCCGGGCCGCGGTGGCATCGGCCGAAAGCGAATCGGTGATCGGCAAGCAGCTCGCCGTTCGGCAGAAGCTCTTCAAGATGCCGGAGCCGGTGCAGGTCGTGACGGCACAGACCGTCTCCGAGCGGAACCCCTACGTGCCGGACCGGCCGATGCGGGTTCGCGTGCCCGGGGGTGAAAAGACCGAGATGATGGGTCACTACGCGACCACGGAACCCACCGAGACGAGCCTGGCGCCACGGGCTTACGTCATGCCCCTCACCGCAGCCGCGCCAGCGGCCGCAACAACGCCGCCCGCCGCGCCGCCGGGGGCGCCACGTGGCGGCCAGGGCGGCCCGCCTGGACCAGGGATGGGAATGGGGAGGGGCGGGCAGCCCGCCGGCAGCCCGACGACCCGGGCGATGAACAGCGTGATCGATCGCCTCGAGGCCCACGGCATCAAGTACTACCGGACGGAGAAGGACATGCCCTTCAAGGGCGAGCGGTTCGCGATCGAAACCTCGGCGCTGGCCGACCGCGAATACCAGGGCACCCACAAGATGCGCACGCTGACCGGCAAGTGGGAGGACACCGAGCAGACCATCCCGGCCGGGTCGCTCGTCGTGCCGATGGATCAGCCGCTCGCACGGCTGGCGTTCATCCTCTTCGACCCGCGGTCGGACGACGGGCTCATGGCGTGGAACATCCTCGACCCCGTGCTGAGCGCGACGCCTGCACCCCAGTACTACCCCGTGCTTCGGACGCTGGAAGCGGTCGGGAAGTAGAAGCGTACGTCAAGAACGCCCTGTCGGCTCGGCGGCAGCCGCCAGGGCGTTGCACTCGCCATCGCCTGTCCCCTACCAGGCGAGCCAGCCGACGGACTTCAACAATTCCAGGTAGCCCCGCACCGCCTCGAGTGACACGTCGCGCCCTGTCTCGCCGACGACGGTGTCGCGGATCTTCTGGACCGACCGCCTGCCATTCACGTAGTTGAGGATGCTCGTCGCCTGCTGCGGCGCGAGGCCCAGCGCCTTGAGCGCGTCCGGGTGCTCCTTCAGGTAGGCGGCGTATTTCGGCCAGGACTGGAGGGAGAATTCTCGGCCTTTCACGTCGGGGGACAGGGCAGGGCTGAAGCCCTGCCCCACCGGGATCTTCGGCTGCCCCACCGCAGTCTTCGGCTGTCCCACCGGGGTCTTTGGCTGCCCCGCCGAGGCGCCCAACTGCGACTGGCGCAGGCGGGCGAAGCCGGTGATCTGCTGCCTCCATCCCGCGCGGTACAGCTCCCACTGTTGCACCTTGTTCTCGACCGCACGCTTCGCGCCGGCCGATCCCGTCGAAATGTCGTCGATCGATCGCAGGGCGCCGGTCTCGCGGTCCACGGCGAAGTCGGCCACGAGCAGCGCCCGCGATGCGGCGCCCTCGAGTCCGGCGGCGTCTGACTGCTCGATCAACCCCAGCGCCCGCGGCAGGTCGCGCTCGGCCACCCGCGCGTAGCCGAAATCCGACACGACATCCCCCAGGCCCGATACGACCTCGTCGGTCGCGTTCGCGCCGGCCCACGCCGTCGCGGCGCCGATGAAGGCGATGCGCTTCATCTGGGTCGGATCCGACTTGTCGGGCGTGTCGGCGTCGGCGTGATACCACTGGTCGGGCCAGGTGAAGAACTCCACGCCGGGGACGCCAACCGACGGGTTGTTGAAGCAGATGTGATCGCTGCCGCCGGTCGCCCGGTGAATGAAGAACCGGAACGCGTCGTCCGACCCGTTCTTCTCGACCATCGGCCGCGGCAAGTACTGGCCGCCCGGCCGCCCACGCGGCGCGTCGGGCAGGTAGACGATGTCGTTGGTCCGCCACACGTAGTTCATCACCGACTTCGCCAGGCCGTCGATGTAGCACGGCAGATGGTCGGGGCACTCGCCCATCGTCATCAGGCCGTTGTTCTTGCGCAGCGCCTCGCCCACCATGTCCATGTTCAGGTTGGCGGACAGCTTCTCCGCAAAGCCCGGGTGCTGCTTGATGAAATCGTAGGTGCCCGAGATTTCCTGAGGCCACAGGAAGTAGATCGTCCGGCGCGGCCGGGGCAGCTGGCCCGACGCGATCAGCGTGTTGAGCGCGCGCAGGATCTCGAGCTGCACGGCGCAGCCGCTCATGTCGTCGTTGGCGCCGCGCTTGACCAGGCCCTCGAAGAGGTGCGCGGTGAAGATGACGCCCTTCGCGTCCGGCTCGGTTCCGGGTATCCAGCTGTAGACCGCCTCGAACTTGTCCTGGACCGACTCGACGCGCGTCTTCATCCGGACCACGACCTTCGGGCCGCGCTGCACGTCCTCGAGCAGCTCGGACCACTGGCGCCATGAGACCGTCATGCCGGCTTTCAGCGCGGGGTTCTTGTACGAGCCGCTCGAGTACAGCACCTGGTTCGGATCGAGGTAGCGATCCTGCGCGCTGAACGAGATGACGCCCTGGATCCCGGCCGCGTCCAGCACTTTCGCGAGCGGGTCGCGCACGTGGCCCCACATCAGCACGACCTTGCCGCGGTACCTGTCGCCGGCCGCCGCCAGGGCGGCCTTCAACTGCTCCTCGCTCGTGGCGGGCGGGAGGTAGGACAGTTCGGCCGTGATGTCGGCTGTGGAGGAGCCCCCGGCGACCAACGCCGAGTCGGCCCCGAGCCGAGCGACGAGGCGCCTTCCCGGCTCGGTGACCCACAACTCGCCTTCGACCGGGTAGTCCACCTTCCTGTCGCTTGGCGACCGCTCGATGCGCGTCGTCTCAATCCCGTAGCCGCGAACGAGGTCGTAGATCCGCTGCGTTTCGTAGAGCGTCCCGCCGAACTCCGACACGTCGCGCACCCACGGCGCGCCGGCCAGCCGCACCTCGTTGTTGAAGGCCATCTGGCCCGAGATTTCGTTGGCCAGCAGTGACAATACGTCCTGAGGCAACGGTGTCTTGGGCAGAGCCGGCGGCGCGGGCGCCTGCGCGAGGACGCCGCAGGCGAACACGAGGGTCAGGCAGGCGGTTGAAGAGACCGAACGAACGGACATCGCACACCTCATTCACGAATCCGAATCAGACCACCTCTCCGTCCCCGCACGCCACCAGGTGGCCAATCGACTGCCGCAGGTAGTTCCGCCGAATCGCGTCGGCGAACATCGGCGCGGCGGACAGCACCTTCAGCTTCGAATGGCGGTGCTCGGGTGGCATGTAGACCGTATCGGTGGCGACGATTTCCCTCACCTCGCCGATCGACGCAATCCGCTCCAGCGCGTTCCTGACGAACACACCGTGCGTGCACGCCACGTGGATATCCCGGATTCCCTCCTGGATCAGCCGCTGGCAGAGCTCGACCACCGATCCGCCTGTCGCGATCTCGTCGTCGTAGACCAGCGCGCACCTGAAGTGCGCCAGCGGCGGACCGACGATGCTCGTGACGCGGACCTGGGTGTCCGACAGGCGCTCCTTGTTGCCGGCCGCAACCGGCAGGCCGAGGTCCTTCGCGAAGCGCGCCGCCGACTTCGCGTGGCCGAGGTCGGGCGCGACGATCACGGCGTCCGACAGATCGCACATCGAGAAGTGGCGGGTGAACGCCTGCCGGCTGGCCAGCGGGTCGGTCGGCACGCCGAAGAAGCCGTGCACCTGCGGAGAGTGCAGCACCATCGTCATGACGTGAGTGGCGCCGGCCGTCTCCAAGAGGTCGGCCACCAGGCGCGCGGTGATGCATATCCGGGGCGCGTCCTTCTTGTCCGATCGCGCGAACGAGAAGTAGGGGATGATGGCGTGGACCGCCTTCGCGCCGGCGCCGCGGGCGATGTCCAGCATCATCAGCAGCTCCATCAGGTGATCGTTCACCGGCGGCGAGAGCGACTGGACGATGAACACCTCCCGCGAGCGCACGCTCGCGCCCAGCTGGATGTACAGATCGTCGTTGCTGAACTTGGTGACCGACACCCCGTCGAGCGGGATGCCCAGCAGCTGGGCGATGTCCGCGGCGAGCGGGCCGTTCGAGCTGCCCGCGAAGAAACGCACCTCACCGGGATCGATGGCTTCGAGCATGGGGGGAGGATACAGAATCCAGAAGCCAGAAGCCAGAATTCAGAATTCAGAAGACAGCTACAACGGCCGAGCGGCGTCTGGCCCGACGACGGTCGTCCACTCGCGGACATACCAGCGCGCCACCAGGCCATTCAGGACATACGGATCCGTTCGGGCGAACGATTCGGCCACGGCTGGCGAATCGCCACGGAAGAGGAGCACGGCCGTGTCGAGCGGATTCGTCAGCACGCCGCCGAGGATCAGCTCGCCGCGCGCGACTGATTGTCGCGCCTGCGCGAGGTGCGCCTCGCGGAACCCCAGGCGCCGCTCCGCGTAGCCGTCGGCCACGTCGTAGAAGAGGAGGTAATGCATGGGCGAAGAATACAGAATCCAGAATTCAGAAGCCAGAATCCAGGATTCAGCAGATCAATCGGCCATGTCCTCCAGCCGCCGCGGCCAGTCGGCACCGAGCAGGCGTGACATCGCGCGATCGGCGAGCCGCCGCCCGCCCGTTTGACACCTGGCGCAGTAGTTCGCCTCGTTCTCGGCGAAGACGATCCGCTGGACCGGCGAACGGCAGGTAGGACAAGGCTGCCCGAAGCGGCCGTGCACGGCCATGCCGTCGCGGAAGGCGGTGACCTTCTCGGGAAAGGCGTCGCCGGTTTCTGCGCGCAGACGGTCGGTCCAATGCCGGAGCGTCGCCACGACTGCCGCGTGCAGGCGCTCGATCTCCTCGTCGTCCAGGTTGCGAGTGAGCTGCAAGGGAGACAGGCGGGCGGCGTGGAGGATCTCGTCCGAGTACCCGTTGCCGATGCCGCTGAACAGCCGCGGGTCGGTGAGCGCGCGCTTGACGGTATGGTTCTCTGCCAGGAGCGCCTGGCGGAACTCGTCGCCGGATGAGTGCACGACGTCCAGACCGCCCCGGTCCAACGCCCCGAGATTCGCTGCCCCACCGACCACATGGAGCGCCGCCCGGCGTTTGCTGCCGGCCTCGGTCATCGTGAGCGTTCCGCGCTCGAAATCGAACGCCGCCAGCCCTCGTCGCCCCTCGAGCTTTGCGCCAGCGGGCTTCCAGTGGATCCGGCCGGCAATCATGAGATGCAGCACGAGGTGGATGTCGCCGGCGAGCGAGATGACGATGCGCTTGCCGAGAAGGTCCACCGATTCCGCCAGCCGGCCCGCGGTGCGATCGAGCGGCGGATCTACGGTGCGCAGGAGGAACGGGCTGCCCAGGCGGACCCGCTCGAGCCGGGTCCCGACGACACGCGCCCGCAACGCTTCGACGTACACGGTCAGATCCGGCAGCTCCGGCACGGCCCCATGCTACCGCCATCCCCATTCCGTCTTCCACCTTCTGACTTCTGAATTCTGGATTCTGAATTCTGTTCGCGTTTCCGGATTGAAACGCCCGTGTGTGGTAGACTCCGCCGCAGTCGGCCGGGCCCGCTTCGGGTCGCGACCTTTCCGAGGGAGTTCTCGATGGTCCTACACCTGCTGTCGCTCATGCTGTTCGTGAGCGGCCAGGCGCCGCCGCCGCAGGCGCCGCCGCAGCCATCCACACCTGCCGTGGTGGCGGCGCGGCCTGCGCAGGCGCCGCGCAAGATCTACAACGACACCGCAGACGCCAAGGAGCAGATCGCGACCGCGATCGCGGCTGCCGCCGAAGACGACATCCGCGTCCTGATCAACTGGGGCGCGAACGACGACGAACGGTGCACGAAGTTCCCGCAGGTGCAGCGCGCACCCGAGATTTCGGGGCCCAGGTTCTTCTCGGACGAATACCGGGTTGTCTACGTTGACGTCGGCCACGCCGACAAGAATCTCGACGTGGCCAAGGCGTACGGCGCCAGGCCGGCGGCCGGCGCGCTTCCGTACTTCACGGTCCTCGACAAGACGGGCAAGGTGCTGGCGGGCGCGTCTGCACCGGACCTGGCGGGTGGCGACCCTGCCGCCTTCGATCCGAAGAAAGTGGCCGCGTTCCTGACCACCTACCAGGCGCCGGCGCCCGATGCCGACCCTGCCTTCCAGGCGGCCTTGAGCCAGTCGAAGAAAGACGGCAAGGACGTCTTCCTCTGGTTCTCGGCCCCATGGTGAGGGTGGTGCCACAGGCTGGGCGCCTGGATGGCGTCCAAGGACGTTGCTCCGGTTCTCGCGAAGGAATTCCTGCCGTTGAAGCTCGACTTCGATCGCGCGAAGGGCGCGAAGGAAATCGAGAAGCGCTACATCGACAAGGAACAGGGCCTGCCGTGGATCGTCTTCCTCGACAGCAGCGGCAAGGCTCTCATCCACAGCACCGGGCCGAAAGGAAATACCGGCTTCCCTGCTGAGCCCGAGGAGATCGCGCACTTCAAGACGATGCTGCAGGCGGTGAAGAAGAACCTCACGGACGGGGACATCGCGTTCCTGATCACCTCACTCGAAGAGGCCAACAAGAAGAAGTAGCCGTGGCTGCACGAAGTCCGGATGCGGATCCGGCGACAGCCGGCCGGGAGGCGCCGCCGCGCGGCGGCCTCCTGGCCGGCCTCGCCCGTCTCTTCGCGATGACCGTCGTCTACGGGCTCGTCTTGTTCTTTTGCGCCGGCACGGTGACGTGGCCCGCCGCGTGGGTCTACCTGGCGGTCATGATCGGGGTGCTCGCCGATTACACGGTGATCATCCGCCGTCACCCGGATCTGATCGCCGAACGCCAGAAGCCGCCGTCCGACGCGAAGCGATGGGACAAGCCGCTGGTCACGGTGATCGCGGTGATTGGTCCGATCGCGCTCGCGATCGTCTGCGGCCTCGACCGGCGCTTCCACTGGAGCCCGCCGATCCCCGCGTGGTGGAAGGCGGCGGGGCTGCTGCTGGTGGCCTCGGGCGGCGTGCTCACGAACTGGGCCGTCTCCGTCAACCGCTTCTTCTCGGCGCTCGTCCGCATCCAGCTCGATCGCGGTCACCATGTGGTGGACGAGGGACCGTACCGATTCGTCAGACACCCAGGCTACCTGGGGTCGCTCATCCACATGCCGGGAGTCGCGCTTGCCCTCGGTTCACTCCGGGGACTCGTGCTCGTCGCCGCCGTGATCATCGTCATGATCGTGCGAACCGCGCTCGAGGACCGCACGCTGCGGGCCGAGCTCGAAGGCTACGCTGAGTACACGCGAAAGGTCCGCTACCGGCTCCTGCCTGGCGTCTGGTAGTTACCGGCGGGTGGCTTCCTGCTTCTGGCTTCTGGCTTCTGAATTCTGAATTCTGGATTCTGAATTCTGTTCATCCCCTTCCGCAGGGTCGGCAGCTCGTAGGCGACCCCGCGGCGGAGCACCTCGCACACCTTCTGTTCCGTCAACGGGTACGCCGTCCGCAGCCCCTGCGGGAGGTCCAGGTCGAACGGGTGGCCGATCGTGTACCACTTGTCGCCGGTGATGACGAATGTGCCTGGCGTCCAGTCGGGCTTCCGGCGCGCGGCGACGACGACGTAGTCGGCTTCCGGCGCACCCGCCCATTCACCTGTGAACAGGAGGTCCGGCGTTTCCGGACCCTCGAGCCGCTCGCGGGCTCGCCGCGACGAGGTCTCGCGAGCGCGCCGCCTGGACCCCGTCATCAGCGAGTCGAGGCCGGTGAGCAGCGGATCGCCGATCGGGTCGTCGAGCAGGGCGCCAACGGCCCGGACGACTCCGCTCACGACGAGGTAGGTCGCGAGCCAGCCTGTCGGCGTGGCGATCAGGAATGCGGCCAGCGAGAACGCCGAGAAGGTCATCGGCGCGAGCGTGGTGATCTCGGTGCCGCCCGGCGGGCGTGCGGCCTGGCGGGTGGCGATGTCGAACGTCGCGGTCGCCAGCCCGTCGGCCACACGCTGCGCATAGGCAAGGAAGCCACGGGCGCCAATCGCGAGCCCGCCCGCGAGCGTCGCCAGCGCCGAGACGATCAGCAGGCGCTCGATTGGCAGGCTGTCGAACGACTGCCATCGGCGTCGCGGGAGCAGCCCGGCCGGCACGGCGGCCACGCCCCGGACCAAGGCGGCCATGTCCTCGACGAGATTGCGTATCAGGTGGCTGCCCAGGCACCCTCCAGGCCGCTATCGCTCCTTGATGAACGTGCCGTCCTCCAGGTCCTTCCGGGCCTGGCGAAGTTCCGCCTCGGTGTTCATCACGATGGGACCGTACCACGCAATCGGCTCCTCGATGGGCTTTCCCGAGACGAGCAGGAAACGGATTCCCTGCTCCCCCGCCTGGACGACGACCTCGTCGCCCCGGTCGAAGAGGACGAGCGACCGGTTGGAAGCCTCGTCTGCGCCCCCGCCTCCCGGCGCCGCTCCCCCGACCGGCTCGGTGAGCACGCCCCGCGGGTCGGACGCGTCGCGGAACGATCCCGAACCGGCAAACACGTATGCGAACGCGCGTTGGGTGACATCCACGGCCAGCCGCTTGCGCCGGCCCGGCGGAACCGTCACGTCGAGGTAGCAGGGGTCTGCGGCAATACCTTCCACCGGCCCGGTCTGACCGCCGAAGCGCCCGCAAACGACACGAATCGTCGTGCCGTCATCCTCCACGACCTCCGGCACGTCGCGGCCGGAAATGTCCTGGTAACGCGGGCGTGTCATCTTCAGCGACGATGGCAGGTTGGCCCATAGCTGGAACCCGTGCATGCGGCCCTGCGGATCGCCGTGCGGCATCTCCTGGTGCACGATGCCGCTGCCGGCCGTCATCCACTGCACGTCTCCGGCACCGAGCACGCCACGGTTGCCGAGACTGTCCCCGTGCTCGACGGTCCCGGCCAGAACGTAGGTGATGGTCTCGATCCCGCGGTGCGGGTGCCAGGGGAAACCCGCACGGTAGTCGTCTGGGTTGTCGTTTCGGAGGTCGTCGAGCAGGAGGAACGGATCGAATTCGCCTGGATCGCCGAAGCCGAACGCGCGGCGCAACCGCACGCCCGCTCCCTCGCGGGCGGCGATCGACTGGGACATTCGCCTGACTGGTCGAATCGACATGGGGGCTCTCCTCTGGGGGTAGGCTAGCACAGGGGTGGCAGCCGCAACGACTGCGAGCTCATCACTCGGGCGATCACTTCGAGAAAGCCCTGACCGAAGCGCTCGAGCTTCGACGGCCCGATGCCGTAGACGCCCTCGAGCTCCCGGAGCGTTCGAGGCCTGAACGAGGCCAGATCGCGCAGCGTCCGGTCGCTGGCGATCACATAAGGCGGAGCGCCAAGCGCCCGGGAAAGCTCCAGGCGGTGGCGGCGAAGCGCCTCGAAGAGGGCCTCTTCGCCAGTGTCCGTCGCGTAGGCAGGGACTGCGGCGAGCCCAGCTCCCGCTCGTCCCCCGGCGTCCGCGGCAGGTTGTCCCGGCCGCCGGCGGCGACGGGGTGCGGCGCTCATCGACAGCCGCACCGGCGGCGGCAGCAGCACGCGCGCGGGCCGTTCGGCCTTCATCACGGCGCGGCCCGACTCGGTCAGCCGCACGACGGGCCTGTCGCCCGTCGAGAACTCGACCCAGCCGGCGGTGACGAGCCGGCGCAACAGCCGCTGCAACCACTCTTCGCTGTACTCCCGCAGCATGCCAAACGTCGTCGTCTGGTCGAGGCCCGACCGCACCAGGCGCTCGTCCGCTACGCCCCTCACAAGCTGCACCGCCGCCGTCATGCCGAACCGGCCGTGGACCCGCGCCACGCCGCTCAGCGCCTTCCGGACGATGAGCGCCACGGCGTCCGGGTCCTGGCCGGCGCGCGCATTTCCGAGCGCCTCGCACACGTCGCAGATCCCGCAGCCCGCCAGCGTCTCCGCCTCGTCGCCGAAGTACCGGAGGATGGCATCGTGGCGGCAGCTTCCGCCTTCGGCCCACCTGAGCAGCTCGAGAAACAGGTTCCACTTGTGCTCGAGCGTCTCCGCGGTCGATCCCTCGGCGCTTTCCAGCAGCCTGCGACGGAGCGCCATGTCGCCCGGCGACACCAGCAGCAGTCCCCATGCCGGCTCGCCGTCGCGCCCGGCGCGACCCACCTCCTGGTAGTAGGCCTCGATCGACCCCGGCGGCGAGAGGTGAATCACCGTGCGAACGTCCGGGCGGTCGATCCCCATCCCAAAGGCGACGGTCGCCGCCACGACATCGATGCGGCCGTTGCTGAACGCGGCCTGGGCTTGCGCGCGGACGTCGCGCTCGAGCCCGGCGTGGTAGGCTACCGACCGCCAGCCACGCGCCGCCAGGCGGACCGCCTCCTGCTCGGCGCCGACGCGGGTCATCGAGTAGACGATGGCCACGCCCCGCGCGTGCCCCGGCCGGCCGAGCGCCTCGATCAACTGGGCATCCACGTGTCGCGCGCGTTCGCGGGGGCCCGAGATCTCCATCGCCCGGAGGATGAGGTTCGGGCGCGCGAAGCCCTGCAGGATCTGTGGCGTGTCGGCGCCAAGCCCGAGACGGGAGAGGATCTCGTCTCGCACCACTGGTGTCGCGGTCGCCGTGCAGGCGAGCATCCGCGGTGGACGTACGTCGGCGAGGAGGTCGCCGATCTGCAGGTACTCGGGGCGGAAGTCATGGCCCCACTGGCTGATGCAGTGCGCTTCGTCCACGGCCACGAGCGGGATGTCGAGGTCGGCCAGCAACCCCCTGAAACCGGGGTACGTGAGGCGCTCGGGCGCGACGTAGAGCAGCTTGAAGTCGCCGGCGGCCGAGCGCGCCATGCGGCGGCGCATCTCGCCGGGCTCCAGCGTGGACGACAGGAACGTGACGGCCACGCCCCGCTGTTCGAGCGCGCTCGCCTGGTCCTGCATCAGCGCGATGAGCGGGGAGATGACGACGGTCGTGCCCGCCAGGAGCGTGGCCGGAAGCTGGTAGGTCAGGCTCTTGCCGCCGCCGGTGGGGGCAACGAGCAGCAGGCGCCCGACCGCGAGCAGCGTCTCGATCGCTTCGCGCTGGCCAGGCCGAAAACGCTGGTAGCCAAGGCGCGCGAGACCCGCGTCGAGGTCCAGCCCCGTGCGCTCTCGATCAGCCGCCCGCTGCGCGTGGTTGCGATCCGTCATCCAGCGGTGATTCTATCGGATCCGTCGACACCCGCCGAGACTCAAGACGTTCCCCGAGCCGGAAATCGTGTAGGCTTCAGTCGAAGCATCCAGGGAGGTGGGGTTGCCGGACAAGCGACATACGGAGATCGTCCGCCAGTGGAACATCCTCCGAGCCATCGAGTCGGCCGCCGACGTCACGGTCAACAAACTGGCGGCCGAGCACGGCGTCGCCACCAGGACAATCCGGCGCGACCTGAATGCGCTGCAGGACGCCGGCTTCCCGCTCTACCCGGAAGCGCGCACGGGCGGCGAGCAGTACTGGCGGCTGGCCGGCAAGCCATTCCGGAAGCTCACCGAGACCTCGTTCACGGTGGCCGAGTTGTGCGCGTTCTACGCCAACCGCACGCGCCTGGCGGCGACCGGCGCGTCGCCGATCGACGCGGACCTGCAGGCCGCTCTCCTGAAGGTCGGACGGGCGCTCAGCCCTCACATGAAGGCCTATCTCGACAAGCTGACCGCGATCATCTCGTGCAAACCGGAACCGGCGCCGCGGCGCCGCGTCGATGCCTGGGCAGAGGCGCTGGCCGTTGAAACGCTGGCCAAGGCGACCGTTGAGCGCCGCCGTGTCGAAATGGACTACCACTCCTTCGCCAGCCGGCGGGTGAAGAAGTACACGGTCGAGCCGCACCGCCTCACGTTCACCAACGGCGGCCTCTATCTCTACGCCTTCGTCCCGGCCTACTCGCAGATGCGGACGTTTGCCCTGCAGCGCATCCGCAAGCTGAAGACGCTCGAAGAGACCTTCACGCCCGGGGATGTCCCTGAAGAACCGTACCTCAATTCACTCGGGCCGTATTCGGGCGGCAACCCCGAGAAGGTCGAGATCGTCTTCCTGCCCGGCGTGGCTCCGTACATCGAGGAACGCGAGTGGCATCCCTCTCAACAGGTCACGCGGTGTGACGACGGGTCGGTGGTGCTGCGGATGGAAATTGCGATAGACCCGGCGCTGCGGTGCTGGGTGCTCGGGTTCGGCCACCAGGCGCGGGTGGTGAAGCCGTCGGCGTTGGCGGTCGACATCCTGGAGGAACTCGAGGGAGCCCGCGAGCAGTACGTCCCGCCCTTGTTTGGGATCAGCTGACCCCCAAGAGGCTACCTGACCTTACCGCCCTCCAGCATCACCGTGTACGCGTAGCCGGCGCCGAAGTCCTTGTTCAGGACGACCGTTCCGGTCACGGTGACCACGTCGCCGACCTTCGAAATCGCGTCCGTGGTCACGGTCAGGTCGTTCGAGCCGTCGGCCGCCTTGCCGCTGCCGTCCTGTACGTGCAGCCAGTTGCGTCCGAGAATACCGCCGTTGAACTTCACGACCGTGCCGTTGACCGTCACCGTCTTCCCCGCGAGCGACGCCCGCTTCGCCCACACGTCCGCGATGCTCGACCCGCCGGCCGGCGGCGGAATCGGGGCCACCTTCACCGGGGCCGCCGAGGGCGCGGCCCCGCCCCCCGGCGCGTGCCCGAGCGCCATCGGCGGCGGCGCGGGCTCACCCTCGCGCGTGAGCTGCGTGACGAAGTAGATGACCGGAAAGTCGCGGTTCAGCGACGCGCTGTGAAAATCCCGCATCTCCGACTCGAGCGGGACGACCACCTTCTCGCCGACGGCGATCTTCATCTTCGCGGTGGCCACCCACACATCGCCCTTGCCGGTCTTCACCCGCAAGTATGTATACGTCGACGCGTCCATCGTCTCTGCCACATCGCCTGTGATGGTCTCCACAGCCGGCTGGCCGGCGGCGCCTGGCATGGACGCCGGCGCGGCGCCGGGTGTCGCCGGCGCGATGGCGGCCGGCGCGGCGGTAGACGAGGGGGCCGGCTGGCGCGAACAGGCGCCTCCGGCGATGAGGACGACGAGAACGAAGCAGGCGGCGCGCGCGGTCTTGATCACAGAACCCCCACCAGGGACGCCGACGCGGGCGTCCAAGAAGGAAAAGAAGAGTATCAGGCCGACCAACTGTCAGTGGCTTGGCAGTACGGTACCACAGGAACAGCCGTTACACTAACAGCGTGTCCACGCGGTGGGCGTGAACGAGTTCGTCGCACCGCGACCAGGCAAACACGGTGAAGCGGCCGTCCTGCGATGCCACCAGGGCCAGACCATCGCGCTGATCCTGAATGAACTGGGCCGCCGAAAGGTGCCGCGTCCCGCCAAGCTGGGTTGGCGGAACGACGGCCGCCACGCTGCCTTCGATCGGCTCGGTCACCGCCACACGCTCGAGTTGCTGGCCGCCCCTGCGGCGCATGATCTTCGCGCCGAACGCCAGCAGCTCGTACCGGTTCGTCATGACGGCCGCGCCGTCAACCGCCGTCAGTCCCGCGACGGCATCCACCGCACGGTCGAGCGCGTCGCGCCATTGGCGCTCCAGCGGGTCACCCGGGTGGTCCCGCATCAGGTCGAAGAGCCGCGTGTAGGGCGGGTTGAGACCGTAGGCAATGGGCCGCACGATCGACTCGCGCCACTGTTCGCTTCCGGATGGCACGACCAGCAGGAGACCGCCCCGGCCATGCGCGCGCATCGACACGGCGAGCGGCACGAGGACGTTGTGCGAGTCAGCCCACGAGGCCGGCGAATCGAAGCCGAGCAGCGACGCCAGCAGGTCCGGGCAGTCCGGCAGGCTCGACGCCTGCTCGTCCACGATCTTGATCTGGTCGCCCTCGAGGACGGCGACGTTGACGTACTTCCCCGAATCGTCACCGTGGTGGTGCTTGACGACGAGCAGGCCCGGCGCCGCCACCTCGAGCACGAAGCAGTACGCCGGAATCGCGCGTGTCGCTCCCCACACCCGCAGTTCACCATCAACCCGCCACACGCCCAGGTGAATGCCCGCGCGCTCGACCGCAGGCGAGACGCGGGTCAGGGCGGTGACGCTGAGCGGCAGGGCCTGTTCGAAGCGCAGCGTGTGCGCCGAGTGCTCCGGGGGGAGGAACGCGAGTGAGATCTTCGGGACGTAATTCTCCTCCCTGCGCAGGCTGGCCCAGAACGCCGCGTCGATGATCGCCTCGATCGCCGCGAGGTCGGGCACAGACGCCTCGGAGACGGCACCACGCCCGCGGCTGGTCTCGGCGTGCCGGGCAAAGTGCTCGTGGATTCGAGGGGCGACGAGACGAGCCGCCGGGTAGAACCGCTGGGCTTCGGGCTGGGGCATCGATCAAGTATGCCCGATCTCATCCCGTCGCTGGTCCGCGGACGCGGGTCGGGACGCGTTCCCTGTTGTCGCGGTCGACCGCTGGGGCCATAATCAGCCGTGCGGCGGGGACGCGTCCTGCGAGCACGTAGCGGGGAGGAGCCTGTGGCGAATCGGAACCGAGGTGTCCGGTCGATCCTGTCGGCGGGTTGGGTCGTCGCGATCGCTGCGCTGGGATCGCTCGCGGCCCCGCACGCACAGACGCCGACGGGTGACCCTGACCTCGGCGAGGTGATGCGGAAGGTGGGAGCGTACGTCGAGGGCTACGGTGCGCAGGCTTCGCTCATCGTCGCCGCCGAGACGTACACCCAGCAGGTCACGGCCGACGACGGAACGTCCTTCAAGCCTCGACACCTCCTGGCGGATTTCGCCATCGTGAAGGCCGGCGGCAGCGTCGGCTGGATCGGATTCCGGGACGTGATCAAGGTCAACGGGGAACAGATCCCGGATCGGAAGGACCGGCTGATGAAGCTGCTGAGCAACCCGTCCGGGGATGCCAGCGAGGCGAGGCGCATCTCGGACGAGAGCGCGAGATACAACATCGGACCCGTCAGCAGGAACTTCAACGTCCCGACGACCACGCTCTTCTTCCTCCACCCCGCCAATCAGTCGAGGTTCACGTTCTCCCACAAGGGCGGCAAGACGATCGACGGTGTGGCGACGTGGGCCATCGAGTTCAGGGAAGTAAAGACGCCCACGCTGATCGGAACGCGCGAGGGCAAGGACGTCCCTTGCGCAGGCACGGTGTGGGTCGCGCCCGGTGACGGCGCGGTCGTGCGGACGCGCCTCCAGCTTCGGGGCTTCGCGGACACGAAAGTGCTCCGCCCCGAGGCGAGCGGTTCTCCGACTCCGCCGCCCCCGCCGCCCCCACCCCCACCGCCGCCGCCGCCCACCGCGGCCGGCGCCGTGGCTCCACCGCCTCCGCCACCTCCGCCGCCGCCGCCGGTCCGAAGCGCCGGCTTCTCCACCAAACTCGTGGAGGTCCCCTTCGAGAGCACCGCTGATATCGACGTGACCTACGCGCGCGACGAGCGGCTCGGCCTGTGGCTGCCTTCGAAGATGACCGAGGATTACGAGGGCGCACTCCGTCGCGACGCGGGGAGCAAGGGGATGGTCGGGCACGCGACATCGGTCGCGACGTACTCGGACTTCAGGCGCTTCGAGACGTCGGCGAAGATCACCATCCCCAAGTAGGCGCCGCCCCTACCTCCCTTCGACCGGCCGCAGGCGGAACGAGTACGAATACGGCTTGTCACCCGGGATCCGGTAGGGTTCCATCGGGTACGCCTGCGGCGACCAGCTGTCGATCCCGCCCGCTCCCATCTGCTTGAGGTCGAGATTCAGGTAGACCTCCGGATGCTGGGTGATCTGATACGTGTAGGCCGCCTGCTCCACTTCCCGCCGGCTGGCGTGGTGCGCTTCGACGCTGAGCAGCGGGAGCCCCTCCGCGCGGAGCCCGACCCCCTTCTCGTTCGTCAGCTCGACCCAGCGCACGTCGGTCTTGTTGCCGTTGTTCTGCGGCCTCGAGTACTCCACCCACTCGCCGCTCACCGTTGACGAGTAGACGCCGACGCGCTCGAATGCGCGATCGATGTACGTCTCGGCCGGGCCGCGGCCGTACCAGGTGATCCGCTCGTACCCGGGGCTGACCATCAGCTCCATCCCGAAGCGCGGCATCATCGACACCTTGTTCGCCCCCGGCTGATACTCGGCCTTCACGGTCACCTCGCCGTCCTCTCGGATCGAGTAGGTCGCCGTGTACTTCGCGTCAACCAGCGGCAGCAGGGCATTGACCACGATGGTCGCCGTCGAATCATCCACGCGGGTGACCTGCACATCCGTCACCTTCCACGACGCGCCGGCCTCCCGCCACACCAGGATGTCCTGCGCGGGGTCGGTGCGCGCGCGCATCCCCACCGACTTCCACGCGCCGAGATCGTTGTCGGTCATCGGGCGCCAGAAGTCGGGCATCGGTCCGCGATCCAGCAGCGGCGCGCCCTTGTAGGAGTAGTTCATCAGGTAGCCGTTGAGACGATCGAACTCGAGCGCGAAGTCGCGGCCCCCGATCCGAACGTAGGGTGAACTGTTGACAATGCGCAGCGGCCGCCTGGACGGGGCCGGTGCCGGCGCTGTGGCAGCCTCGATCGGCAGCTTCCACTGCTCCCAGGCCACCTCGTGCCCCTTCTTCGCCCATCGCGCGTCGGCTTTCAGCCTGAAGCTCACATTCAGCCAGTACTCGGCGCCGGGCTCCGGTGTGATCGCCGGCAGCGCCAATGCCAGGTCCTTCTCCTGCCGGGGCGCGAGATCGATCTCGGGCATCGCGCCCGAGGCGACCCGGACCCCGTTCTTCATCACTTCCCAGGTGCCGTCCGCCACATCCTTCACGTTGACCGCGTCGAACCAGCTCCTGACCTTGAACGTGCCCGCCTTGAGATCGACCGGCGTCACGTGGATGTACCGGTAGACGTACTTGATGGCCAGCAGGCCCGGGTGCGGTTTCCGATCGGCGCCGATCAGGCCGTTCTGGCAGAAGTTGTTGTCGTTGTGGATGGCGACGCGGTCCTCCCAATACCCGCCGTAGGCCATGAACGTGGCGTTGGGACCACCGGCCGGCCTGTAGGCCGCGGGCACCGGCTGACGGATTCCCTGGTCGATCCAGTCCCACACGAACGCGCCCTGCGCGTTGGTGCCGGAGTAGAAGACGTCCCAGTACTCCTTCAGCCCGCCGTTGCTGTTGCCCATGGCGTGCGTGTACTCGCACAGGATCATCGGCATGGCGGGACGCTTGGCCGCCCGTTCGACCACCGACGTCGGCGAGGCGTACATGTACGAGTTGATGTCCGAGTTGGAGCCGCCGATATGCGTGCTCCCGCAGTAATGCACCGGACGGCCGGTATCGCGGGCCTTCAGCCACTGGTAGGCGGCCGCGAAGTTCGGGCCATCACCGGCCTCGTTGCCCATCGACCAGATCACGATCGACGGGTGGTTCTTGTCGCGCTCGACCATCCGCTCGATCCGATCGAGGTGCGCCGCCTTCCAGGCCGGATCGTTGGCCAGGCGGTTCTTCGCGTTGTCGCCGTACCCGTGGCTCTCGATGTTGGCTTCGTCGATGACGTAGATGCCGTAGAGGTCGCAGAGGTCGTACCACTCGGTGTCATTCGGGTAGTGCGAGGTGCGGACCGCGTTCACGTTGTGCTGCTTCATCAGCTCGAGATCGCGGATCATCAGCGCGCGCTCGACGTAGTGACCGGCGTCCGGGCTGTGCTCGTGACGGTTCACGCCCTTGAAAATCGCCGGCTGCCCGTTGATCAGGACGCGCGCGTTCCTGATCTCGATCATGCGGAATCCGACACGGGACGGGATGACCTCCAGCACCTTGCCCGTGCTGTCCTTCAGCGTGAGCAGCGTGGCGTAGAGGTTCGGCGCATCGGCCGACCACTTGAGGGGAGCCCGCACAGGCACCAGGAGTTTCGCCGCGGCTTCGGCACCGGCCGCGACCCTGACCTTCTTCGACACCGCGGTTCCGACCTGCTTGCCGGCCGCATCGAACAGCTCCAGCGTCACGCTGACATTCGCGCCCGCGCTGCCGCTGTTGCGCACCGCCACCGAGGTGTCGAGCGTCCCGTCGCGGTAGGCGGCATCGAGGATCGTGCGCGTCTCGAAGTCCCGGATGTGCGACGGCGCGCGGCTCCAGAGGTACACGTCGCGGAAGATCCCGCTGAGCCGGAACATGTCCTGGTCCTCGAGGAACGAACCGTCGCTCCAACGGTAGACTTCCACGGCGATCGTGTTCGATCCCGGCGAGACGAAAGTGGTGACGTCGAACTCGGCCGGCGTCCGGCTGTCTTCGCTGTAGCCGACGCGCTTGCCGTTGACCCAGAGGTAGAAGGCGGAATCGACGCCGGCGAAGTGCAGGAAGGTCCGGCGGCCGGCCCAGTCGGCCGGAACGGTGAAGGACGTGCGATAGGAGCCCACCGGGTTGTCGTCGCGAGGCACCCGCGGGTTCGCCGCGTCGAACGAGAACGGGTACGTCGAGTTGCTGTAGATCGGGATCCCGAACCCCTGCACCTCCCAGTTGGCAGGAACCCTGATGTTCGACCATGCCTTGTCGTCGAAGTCGGGCCGCTCGAAGCCGGTCGGCCGGCTGGCGGGGTTCGGCGAATAGCGGAACTTCCACGTCCCGTTCAGCGAGCGGAACCAGGGCGACGCCGCGCGGTCGCCGCGCGTGGCCAGTTCCGCCGACGGGTAGGCCATCATCGTCGCGTGCGGCCGTTCGGTGCCGACGTGCAGGACGGCCGGATCGTCCCACTCCTCGCGCGCCCCCTGTGGGTTGGCGGGCGCGGCCGGCCGGACGGCGGCAGCCTGGCGGCGCCCCGCCGGCGCCTGGCCGACCGTTCCCACCAGCACCGACCCTCCGGCCAACAGGCCGGCCACGATTCCGACGCGAACCAGCTCGGTCATGATGGCATTCTCCCCGCTACCTTCGTTTCTCGACCTCGACGGCGTAGACGTGCGACGTTCCGTGCATGTTGGATCGGAAGACCACCCATCTGCCGTCGGGTGTGAAGCTCACGTTCGGTTCGAGATGATAATCGTGCCGGCCGAGGTCCACCAACTTCTCCACCTGGAGAACGCCGCCCTGCGGCGTGAACAGGTAGATCCACTGGCCGTTTCCGGGCGCCGCCACGCTGTTCGGTCCGCCGCCGTCCCCGGCGAACCGCGAGCCGTCCGGTGAGACGTTGAAGTGCACGGACCAGTCCTCCCGCGCAACGGGGTACCGAATCGTCTCCCCCGAAGAGAGGACGACGCCCGCAAGAGAGAACACGACGCTCTTCGGCGTCTGCAGGTCGTACCAGATGATCCGGCCGTCATGGCTGAAGAACTCGTGCCCGGCGATCTCCATGTCCATGGTGCGCGTGTGAATCTTGCGGAGGTCCTTCCCGTCGGTCCGGATGGTCCAGATGCGATCCACCTTGTGCCACGGGCCTTCGTGGCAGAACATCAGGAGGGTCGGGTCGGACGGCGAGAATTGTACGTGATTCAACCAGTCCGTGCTGCGATAGACGATGTGCAGCGCTCCCGATCGGATGTCGATGGTGTAGAGGGCCATGGGAAGCCGCGCGGCCCAGCGCGCTTCGAGTCCGCCCTCGCGCGGCGGCACGCCCTCCTCGACATAGCTGCCCCCGAGCAGCGTCTCCGTGGCATTGACGGCCAGGCCCGAACCCGACCGCAGGATCGTGTTCCTCACGATCACCCGGGACACGCGCGTGTCGAGATGGGTGGCGCAGACCGCATCGTCCTTGATGTAGAACACCTGTCGGCTCTTCGGCCCGACGACGACGTGGCTGACCACGCCGTCCACCACGGGGACGATGTCACGCGTGCGGAAATCCAGCGTGGACAAGCCGCGGGGCGTCGTGATCAGGAGCTTGTCTCCCCCGGCGGTGAAGGCGTTCTGATGAAAGTACAGGCTCGCGCTGCCCGGTTCGTCGGACAGCCTGACGACCCGGTGGCCGGTGGCTTCCATCCACTCGCGGGGAGCGGGGGGCACGGCGCCCAGCCGCACACCGGTCACCTGGAATGGGTCCGGGTGGGAGGGGTCGAACGGCGTCACATCGGGCGACAGTTGCCGCGCGAGGGTCAACCCGCTCGTGCGAATCGCCTCGACCACCGAGCGCGCCAGCTCGTAGGCGCCGTAAGGGTTGAAGTGCGTGTCGTCCTTCAGTTCGTCGGGCTGGCCGGGAAACGCTCCGGCGGGATAGTGGACGAACGCGCGCAACGTACCGTCCGGCCCGAGGGCCTCGAAGAGCCCGCGGCTCATGGCGTTGAGGTCGATGCACGTCACGCGCGTCTCGCGGGCGACGCGCCTCATCGCCTCGGGGTAGTCCTCGAGCGTGTTGACGACCCGGCCGTTCTCGTCGAAGCGGCGCCGGTGCATCGACGTGACCAGGACTGGAACCGCGCCGCGGGACCTGACCTCCCCCACGACGCCGGCGAGGAGGTCGGCGTAGGTCGTGGCCGCCGCCGCGTAGCTGGCGGTGTACTGCGCGCCCTGCTTCTGGTCGTTGTGAGCGAACTGGACGAACAGGTAGTCGCCGGCCTTGGTGCGTTCGAAGATCTTCTCGAGCCGGCGCTCGGCAATGAACGATCGCAGGCTCTCTCCAGACTCGGCGTGGTTCGCCACCGCAACGCCGCTCGAGAAGAACCGCGGCAGCATCTGGCCCCATGCGCTGTAGGGTTCCTGCGTCTGGTCCGTGACGGTCGAATCGCCGGCCAGGTACACCGTGACCACGTCGGGAGCCGGCGCGATCTCGACGGCGCAGACGGCCGGGCGGGGGCCGGAGAATTCGAGGGTGAGCTTGTCGTCCCAGTGCAGGACGCCCTGCTCGCGGCTCTTGAGCGCGACCTGTCCGCCGGACGCGAGGCGGCTGTCACGGATGTTGACGACGAACGTGCGGGTGACGAACTCGCCCCAGCCGGTGGCGACCGACTCGAGCATGAGGCGACGCGATTCCGCCCTGACCGTCGTCTCGCTGGCACCCTCGCGGTCGCCAAGCGTGACCGTCACCCGGTAGTTGCCTTCGGGGAGCGCCACGGAGAAGGACACCGGCGCGTCGCCGGTGCAGAAGTCGGCGCGCAGCAGATCCGGCCCCCCGCGGTCCACGCAGCGCGGCGTCGAGCCGAGGTCGAACCCGAACCCGGCTTCGCGCGAGTAGGCCATCGTCGCCGGGACCTTCCGGTATCCGGGCGCCACCCGGCCCGCGCCGAAATCGAACCGCAGGCGTGCGCCGGCGGCTGCGGCCGAAGGAGGGGCCTGAGACCTCGCGGCGCAGGCGGCGGCGCCGAATGTCAGCAGGACGGCCGAAAGCGCGCGGAGAATCCTCATGTCGTTGGGGGACTCCGCCCCCGCGCCGGCAGATCGGGCTCTACCGGAGCAACGCCGCCGCGCACCACAGCACCGGGGCCTGCCCGTGGAGATCGCCCACGTTCCTGGGCCGCGCAAGGTAGTACTCCACCGTCGCTCCCTTGTTGGTGCCGGCGCACACGCTGCCGATGTTGCCCTTGCCGTCGATGAAGGTGGTCAGCCCCAGCCATGCCTTCCGCACGGCGGGACCGTAGGTCTTCGCGTCCAGCCAGCCGTTCTTCACCCCGGTGATCATCGCGAAGGTGAACATGCCGGTGCCCGACGTTTCCGGCCACGCCTCCGGGTGATCGATCAGCTGCCGCCACAGCCCGTCCTCTCCCTGGTACTTCAACAACGTGGCCATCATCGTCCGGTAGCCCTGGAGGATCCGCGGGCGCTGCGGGTGGCGCTCGGGCAGCGCGCGGAGCAGCTCCGCGGCGCCGGCGGCCATCCAGCCGTTGCCCCGGCTCCAGTAGAACGGCGAATCCGGCGCGTGGAAGAAGAGCCCGTTGGGCTGCTCCAGCTTGTCGAGATAGGCCACCATCGCGCGCGCGGCACGGTCGAGATACCTGGCGTCGCCTGTCGCCCTGAACGCCTGCACCTGGACCGCCGTGATCATGAACATGTCGTCGATCCAGTAGCGCGCCTCCGTCGTGATCCCGTCCGGCGTCGTCGTCTCCCACTGGCGGTCGGCGAAACTCCTGCCGAGGGCGAGGTACTTCTGCTCCTTCGTCTGCAGATAGATCTCGAGGGGGACGACGCCGAAAACGCGGAAGTCCACGTGCGCTTCCGGCGAGATGTGTTGCGCGCCCTCCGCCGTCAGCAGCGGGTCGAACTTGCGGACCAGCCGCGACTGCAGGTCGGTGTCGCGCGTCAGGCGGGCCACGTTCAACGCGCCGTACCACGCGCAAACCTCCGGGTAGATGATGAAGCCGGTGGCGCGCTCGAACGGACGCGCGGCGAAGTTCTCGGCGACGAGCGTGCCGATGTCGGTCGGCGACTTGCCAGCCGGCCACGCGCCGAACACGTCCTTCTTCGTCGATCCTCCCGCCGCGGGTGCGGGCCGTTCCATCTCGCTGGCCGCCAGCTGGATGGCCATCAGGCCGTGCGTGGAGTTCCGGAGTCGTGGAGCCTTCACGTATCCCGCGTAGTCGTCCTGCACGTCCATCCCCTGCACGGCGCCCGTGAAGACCGGCCGTCCGCTGGTGTCGCGCTCGATCGTCGCCTGCAGGCCCCGCCACGCCCGGCTCGCAACGGACGCGTAGCGCGCGTCCACCAACTGCAGACGGACGGCCTTTCGAATCGCGTAGATGAACATGCCGCTGCTCGATGTCTCGATCCAGTTGTCCGGGCGGCTGCCCTTGTCGAGCACCTCGAACCAGAGGCCGGTGCGCGGATCCTGCACCGCCTCGAGGCCCTTCACGTTCTGCTCGAGAAGCGCCAGCAGCTTCGGGTACCCCGGATGGGTGCGGGGCAGGACCTCGAGCACGTCCACGAGCGCCATGACGAACCACGCCATGCCGCGGGACCAGATCTCGGGAGACACTCCGGTTTCGGGGTTGGCCCACGACGCATTCCGATCCTGGTCCCAGGCGTGGAACAGCAGGCCGGTCTTCGGGTCCAGACAGTGAGACGCGACCAGCGTGGCCTGGAACACCGCCATGTCGAACCCGAACGCGCTGTCGTTCATCCACCGGCCGTACCGGGCGATGAACGGCTCACCCATGTAGATGCCGTCGATCCACATCTCGTTCGGGTGAATCTCCTTGTGCCAGAACCCCCCGTCGGCGTTCTTCGGGATCTTCTCGAACGCGTCGCGCACCGTCTTCGCAGCCGACCGGTACCTCGCGTCGCCCGTCTGCTCGTAGAGAAACAGCAGCAGCATCCCGGGCTGTATGTAATCCAGGTTGTGCGTGCGCTGCTGGTCCCACCCGAGGACGCCGTTCGCGTCCACGTAGCCGTCCACCCACTTCTTGATGTAGGCCAGGTAGCGCGGGTCCCGCCTCTGTTCGTAGATCTTGCTCATCCCGAACAGGACGATGCCGGTGTTGTACTCCCAGCCGTTCTTCGCCGGGTCGATGGCCGCCGGGTCGGGCCACTCTCTCAGGACGAGGTCCGCGAACGCCACGCCCCACCGGGAAGTCGGCGACGGCGACTGGCCGGCGGCCGGGACGGCGAGGGTCACCAGCAGAACGATGACGATGGCGGCAGTGACTCTGTTCATCGGCGTGTACAAAAAGCGGGCCCCGACCGCCGGGGCCCAAAGCCATGGAGGAGGTGAGCGCTAGAACAGGATCTTCACCCCGACCTGCGCGCGCCGGGGGTAGTTCGACTGGTTCGACGCCACGATCTGCCCGAACGTGTTCGTCGCCGGGTTGACCACGACCTGACCCGTCTGCCTGGCGAGATAGGGGTGGTTCAACGCGTTGATGAACTCGAGCCTGAACTGGAACCGCGCGTCTCCGTGGAGCCTGACGTCCTTGAGGAGCGACAGGTCGACGTTGTTGATCGTGTCGGAACGCACGTCCGCGAATCGAAGCGGGAGCGTCCGCAGGTGGTTGACCGGCGTCGAGTTGTTCGCGACCGGGTCGGTCAGGATGGATGTGAATGCGGAGGTGTTGAACCAGGTCTTGATGCTCTGCTGGTCGCTCGGGATCGCGATCGCGGCGCCGTTGTAGAAGCCGTCGGTCGCGAACTGGAGCGGGAAGCCGCTCTGGTAGGTGTAGACGCCCTGGAGCTGCCAGTTTCCGAGGATGGCGTCCGTGACGGCGTTCGCGTCCGACAGGAACCGCTTGCCCTTCCCGAACGGGAACGCGAGGATGCCGCTGATCGACAGCCGGTGCGTAGCGTCCGCGTCCGAGATCATCTTGGTCGGCAGCGGGTCGGCCGCGTTCAGGTACTCGGTCGCCTGCATCCACTTCGAATAGGTGTAGGAGACTCCCAGCGTGTACCCGCCCGTGAAGCGCTTCTGCAATCCGAACTGACCCGCGTTGTACCACGACTTGCCGTCGTTGTTCGTCGTGTTGATGGCTCCGAACTGGGGGTACGGAAGCAGCAGCTGCGAGCGGGCGATCGTCGCGTTGTTGAAGCTGGTTCCCGGCAGGAGCCCCGCGAACGGGTTGGTGACCTGAGCCGTCAGGAAGGCGTTGTTGTCGTTCATCGCCTGGGTGCGGGCATTGTCCGTGTTCAGGTACTTGATCGGCAGGGCGTTGATGTTGCGGGTGATTTCGATGTTGTACCCGTAGTTGCCGACGTACGCCCCTTCCACGGACAGGCCGGGCCTCAGCTCGTGCTGGATGCCGATCTGCCAGCGGAGCTGCTTCGACACGGCCGGGGCCTGGTTGAAGAACGAAATCCCCTGCCCGAGGTACGTCTGCCGGCCAGCCGCGTTCCCGACCGGTTCGATGATCGGGTTGACGATGAACGCGTTGTCCCAGCTGGCTGCAATTGGCGCTCCGTTGGCGTTGTTGACGGTGCCGATGGTGGTCGTCTGAGAGTAGCCGTAGTTGATGATGTCGCCCCGCCGCTGTCCGAGGAAGCCGGCGAACAGTCCGGCGCCGCCTCGCACGACCGTCGTGGGCGTCAACTGGTAGGCCAACCCCAATCGCGGCAGGAGGGTGTTCTTCGGCGTGTTGTACAGCGCGCTCCCGCCGTCCACGCCCGCGAACATCAGGCCGCCCTTCACGTTCAACGTCGGCACGAGCGCCTTCAAGGCGGGGTCATTGAGCGCCGCGTACCTCGCCTGCGCCGTCGCCTCGATCGGTTGCGTGTAGGTGTAGTCGAAGCCGGAGACGCTGTGGTTCTGGCGCTCGACCAGCGCCGATTCGACCTCGTAGCGCAGGCCGAGGTTCAGCGTCATCTTGTCGGTGATCCGCCAGTCGTCCTGGACGAAGAACCCCGACGTGATGGAGTACTCGTCGAATGTCGGGAGCCGCGAGATCGACGTCGTGGTGGGCATCCCGAGGAGGAACGCGGCGTAAGCCTGCAGGCCCTGCCAGTCCGTGCCGCTCGCGCTGTTCTGTCTCGTGTAGGTGTTGTTGAAGGCGTACTGACCGCTCTGGTTGTTGCCAAGGGGCGTGCTTCTCTCCCCGTACTGCCTGATCTCCACGCCGGTCTTCAGCGCGTGCGCGCCCATCGACTTGTTCAACGTGGCGGCGATCGTTTTCGACGTGATCGGCCTCAGGTCGCCGCCGTACGCCACGGACACCACGTCGCCCGAGGTGAAGTCCAGGCGGGGGAACCGCCTGGCTGACTCGGAGATCATGGTGTTGTATTGAGCGGGGAAGCCCAGCTGCGTGAGGTCGTAGCCGATCGCTTCCGGCTTCTCCATATCCGAGTTGCGGTCGAAGCGGTTGTAGCCGAACCTGACGTTCAACACGGTCGTCGGGTTGAACACGTGCACGTCGTCCACGACGCCCTGCCACGAGATGAACTGGAACAGGGTGCCCGACGCCACCGAGCCGAGGTAGTCGTTGTAGTGGCTGTTGCGCTCGTACCAGCTGAACCGGCCGAACATCCGGTTCTTGTCGGAGATCTTCTGGTCTACGCGGGCGGTAAACGTGTTGTAGGCCTTCGTCTGCTCTGCCAGGGTCGCGTCCGTGATGTTGCCGGCCGGTCCCGTGGCGGAATTCGTGCCGGGGTTCTTGGGCAGGGAGTACGCCGCCAGGACCTTCTTCGCGATCGGGTCAATCCGGTCCGCCGGTATCACGTTGTTGGCGAACTGAGTTGAGGTGTACTGCCCGGAGCCCGAAGAGATGCGGGTCAGCGGATCGTAGATCTTGATTTGTGATGAGTACGCGGAGAAATCGCCGTTCCGTAACGCTTCGGTCGGCACCCACGAGGTCCCCGCGATGTCGAATCGCGGGCGCTTGTCGGTGATTCGCTCGTAGCCGACCGTGAAGAAGGTCTTGTCCTTGAAGATGGGGCCCATCAGCGTGAAGCCGGGCCGGTTCGAGTTGCTCTCGATCTTGGCCTGGCCCCGCAACTGCCCGAAGTAATCGTTCGCCCCCATGCCCGACGGTTCGGCAAAGTAGTAGGCCGACCCGTGGAGGCGGTTCGTCCCGGACTTGATGCTCATGCTGGTGACGCCGCCCTCGGTGTTGCCGAACTGGGAGTCGAAGGTCGCGGTCTGCACCTTGAACTCCTGAACGAGGTCGGAAGGCGGGTTGTAAGTCGCGATGATCGTGAAGGCGTTGTTCGCACTCGCTCCGCTGTTCGCCGTGGCGGTGCTCGGCAGGCCGTCGATCAGCAGGTCGCTGCGGTTGCCGCGCGTGCCGTCGAACGCGTAGCCGATGATGTGAGTCGGCTCGAACGGCCGATCCAGCCGCGGGTCACCCGTGTGGGCCAGGCCGGTCGCGAGTCCCATGATCTTGTACGGGTCGCCGTGAATGAGCGGGAGAGACGCGAGGCGCTGCTGATCCACGACCAGCCCCATGCTCGCATCCGAGGTGTTGATCAGGGGAGACTCGGCGCTGACGCTGACCGCTTCCTGGATGCCTCCGACTTCGAGGACGACGGGCATGTTGCGCGTCTCGCTGATCTGAAGCACGACGTTGGTCTGGATGACCTTCTTGAAGCCCGTGAGCTCGACGGTGACCGTGTAGGTGCCCGGGACCAGGTAATTGACCTGGAACAAGCCCTGTTCGTTCGTCGTCGTGGTGGCCGTCGTGCCTCTGGCGACGTCGGTGACGGTCACGGTCGCCCCTGGGACCGTCGCCTTGGTGGTGTCGGTGACACGGCCGGTGATTCTGCCGCGCGTTTCCTGCGCCAGGGCCCCACTGCACACAAGCACCAGGGCGGCGGTGGCGATCAGAAACGCCCGCGAACGCCTTCGCACCTTCATGTCGTCCTCCCCGCAAGGGCGGCAATTCACCGCCTCGCGCTACGCCGATGTTGTTACACGCCGATGGACGACCAGCGGCCCACCCTGCCGCCGTTCGTCCGAGTTGAAGCCCGTGCGCGTGCCACTCGAGCGCCGTGGACGACCGTGAACATCCCTGGACTAAATGATGACGAGGCTCTACCTGTCGCCCATCCGTTGTTCATTTTGGTCTGTCCACTATCCGCGCACTGCACCTTCTACCACAGACTATTCAGAGCGTCAAGCGTCTTCGACCTGGCGGCGCGTTCGGGAGAAAATAAATGGTTTCCAGCCTGGCTCGCGTTGGATCCCTCCCCACCTCGGCCGGCGGGCAGGCGGCAAGAGCGGCTGGAGGCTGAACTACTCACAAACGCCGAAGTGGTAAGACCGCAATTATTCTAGAGACGGCTGCATCGGTGAGGAATCCGGCTCGTCTTCTACCGGCGAGAGCCAGGCGCGACGCCGGCGACACCGCCCGGCGCGGGCGGTTCGACCCGGAACCAGGCCCAATCTGCGTGACCCGCGGCGACCGTCCCGGGCCTGCCCAGCGCGAAGACGCCGACCCTGGCCCCGACCCACACACCGGGCCGCGCGACAAACTCTCGGCCGATCGGCGTGAACGCGCGGTCGTCGCCGCTCGCACTGAAGCGGCACGTGCCGCCCGTCGTGACGGTCACCCGCAGGTAGACGGCCGGACCCGACGCCGGCACGCTGGCCACCTCCTGCTCGCTCGTCCCGTTCTTCGCGTCCTGCAGTATTCGCATCACGAGGCGCAGCCGTCCGTCCGCTCGGCGCAGGCCGGCCCACGCGTAGTCCTGTCCAAAAACGACCAGGCCTGCTCGCTCGTCGTCCGCGCCGCCCGAGAAGTCGAGCGCGGTGGTGACCGCGAACTCCGGCGCCGGCCATTTCTGCAGCAGCAGGTTGGGCACCATCCACAGGTTGTCGGCGGCGGGCGCCGCCTGGGAGAACAGCCGGAGACTGCCGGGCGCCGCATCGAGCGAGAACCAGGCCGCCAGGGGATTGGCCTGCCACTGCCACTGGAGGCCGAGGCGGCGCGTCTCGAACTCGTCGGATGTGGCCGGCGCCTCCCTGGCTACGGCGCCTGCGGTCTTCGGCTTGACGGCCGCCCTCACCGGCTCGCCCTTCCCGTCGCCATCGGCGTCCACGCCGATCACCGGCCAGCCGTCCGCGCGCCACGCCATCGGCTGGAGGTGGACGACGCGGCCGTACGCCCCGGCATCCTGGAAGTGAACGAACCAGTCCTCGCCGAGCGGCGTGGTGATCCACGCACCCTGGTGTGGTCCGTTGATGTCGGTCTTCCCCTGGTCGAGGACGATGCGGTCCTCGTACGGGCCGTCAATCGCGCGCGAGCGGAACACCGATTGCCAGCCCTGCGTCACGCCACCTGCGGGCGCGAACAGCCAGTAGTAGCCGTGTCGCTTGTACAGCTTCGGACCTTCGAGCGTGCGGTAGCCGGAAACCTTGTCGCCGTCGATGATGATCCGGCCCTCGTCCAGGACCTTCAGGCCGTCGGAACTCAGTCGGTTCAGCGTCAGCACGTTGGCGAACCCCGCACGCGAGCGGGCCCAGGCGTGGACCAGGTACCCGCGCCCATCCTCGTCCCAAAACGGGCACGGATCGATCGCGCCCTTGACGCCTTTCACGAGGACGGGTGCGCCCCACGGTCCGGCCGCGTTCGTCGCCGTCACCGCGTAGATCCCGAGGTCCGGCTCGGGAAAGTAGATCCAGAACCTGCCGTCATGGTGGCGAATCGCCGGCGCCCACGGACCCTTGCCGTGTTGCGGTGTCGAGAAGAGGTCCTCGGGGACCAGGCGCGGAAGGGCGTGCCCGATGAGGCGCCAGTTCACCAGGTCGCGCGAGTGCAGAATGGGGAGACCGGGTACGGCGTTGAAGCTCGAGGCCACGAGGTAGTAGTCGCCCCCCACGCGGACGACATCCGGATCCGAATAGTCGGCGAAGAGGACGGGGTTCTGGTAGGTCCCGTCGCCGCGGTCCGGCAGCCACGGTGATGTCGGGACGACGCCGGTTGCCGCGAAGGCCGCAGCCAGCACGAGCAATCCGACGAGGCGCGCCACCATGTTCGCTCCTCTGTGGTCTGACCTCAAGGCCACCAACCGCACATCAGGAGAAGACCAACCATGGCTCGGTGTCAAGCCGCATCTTGCCAATAGCGCTTTTGTTCCGGACATTCACCCGTTCCCGCCCATGAAAAACGGTTGCGCTGGCACCGGCGAGAGGATATACCAGTGCGTACCACCGAGACCTCGCTGACCGATGATGCTGCCATGACGAATCTCTCCCGCCGGTTGCTCACGTCGCTCGTCATCGGGGTGGGCGTGACGATCGCCACCCTGGCGGCTAGCCGGGCGCCGTTGCCCACGGACTCTTCCATATCCCTCGCCGAACTTCGGCGCGCCTTTGCGGCACCGCCGGACGACGCGCGGATCATGATGCGATGGTGGTGGTTCGGCCCGGCCGTGACCGAGGCCGAACTCGACCGCGAGCTGCGTGCGATGAAGGACGCCGGGATCGGCGGCTTCGAGGTCCAGCCAGTCTATCCGGTGGCGCTGGACGAGGCCGCCAGCGCCTCACCCGTGCGGCCGTTCCTGTCTCCCGCGTTCCTGGATGCGTTGCGGTTCGTCTCCACCAGGGCGCACGACCTCGGTCTGCGGATGGACCTCACGCTCGGCAGCGGGTGGCCTTACGGCGGGCCGCAGGTGTCGATCGACCGCGCGGCCGGAAAGCTCAGGGTCGAGCGGATCAAGCTGACGGCGGGGACACGGCGGGTGCCGGTGCCGGACATCGGCGCCGGCGAGCGGCTGATCGCGGCCTTCCTCGTCGAGCAGGCGACGGGCCAGGATCGACCCGCACCGTCTGCCCAGCGAACTCGGGAAGTGACCGACATCGCGGACGGTGTCGCGCGAATCCCCGATGGCATCGACGCCGGCAGTGGATCCGAGCTGTTGTTCTTCATCAGCAGCCGCAGCGGGATGATGGTGAAACGGCCGTCGGTCGATGCCGAAGGGTTCGTCCTCAACCACTACGACTCGGACGCGGCGAAGCACTACCTCGCGGATGTCGGCGCCCCACTGCTGCGCGCGCTCGGGCCGAATCCTCCGTACGCGATCTTCTGCGACAGCCTCGAGGTGTACGAGTCGGACTGGACCCCCGAGTTCCTCCACGAGTTCTCGCGGCGCCGCGGCTACGACCTGCGGCCCCACCTGCCGGCCCTGGTGATCGATTCCGGCCCGCAGACCGGCGCGCTCCGACACGACTGGGGCCAGACACTCGCCGAACTGCTGAACGATCAGTTCCTCACACCCGTGCGCGAGTGGGCGACCGCGCATGGCACGCGACTGCGGGCGCAGGCCTACGGGATCCCGCCCGCGACGATCTGGAGCAACTCGCTCACCGACCTGCCCGAGGGCGAGGGCGTGGAGTGGCGCGGCGTGAGCGCCACGCGGTGGGCGGCCTCGGCGGGCCACCTGTTCGGCCGGCCGGTGATCTCGTCGGAGACATGGACGTGGCTGCACTCGCCGTCGTTCCGCGCCACGCCGCTCGACATGAAGGCCGAAGCTGACATCCACTTCCTGCAGGGCGTCAACCAGGTCGTGGGCCACGGCTGGCCGTACTCGCCGCCGGAGGCGACGTATCCCGGCTGGCGCTTCTACGCGGCCGGCGCCTTCAACGACAGCAACCCCTGGTGGGTCGTGATGCCCGACGTGGCGCGCTATCTCCAGCGCGCGAGCTTCCTGCTCCGCCAGGGGCAGCCGATCCAGGACGTCGCGGTCTACCTGCCCATCGACGATGCGTGGGCCCGTTTCGAACCGGGCAAGGTCGGCAGCCTGATGGAGGCGCTCTCGCAGCGCGTCGGTCCGGATCTCGTCGGCCGCGTCCTCGAGGCCGGCTTTAGCGCCGACTTCGTGGACGACCAGGTGGTGCGGATGGAATCGGGGCCCGCGTCCGATACCCTCGTTCTGGGCGCGGGTCGATACCGCGTCGTGCTGCTGCCAGCGCTCGAGCGAATCGCGCCGGACACGCTGAAGCGTCTCGAGGCCTTTGCCCGCGCCGGAGGCGTGGTGGTCGCCACCCGTCGGCTGCCGGATCAAGCCCCGGGGTTTCTTGCGACGCCGGGAAGCCACGCCGAGGTCCGCGACACCGCGACGCGCCTGTTCCGCGCGCCGGGGGCGCCCGGCGTGTTCGTCGAAGACGAGAAGCAACTGGCCGTCGCGCTCCTCGGCCGCCTGCAGGCCGACGTGGAACTCGCTCCGCGCGACGCCGACATCGGCTTCGTCCACCGGCGAACGTCGATCGCCGACGTCTATTTCGTGGCCAACACCTCGAATGCACGGAAGCATGCGACGGCCACCTTCAGGACGTCCCGGATGGTCGCCGAGCGCTGGGACCTGGTCACGGGACGCACCGCCGCAATTGAGGCAGAACGAGTCCTGAACCGCGGCGTGTCGGTCGCACTCGATCTCCAACCGTACGAGTCGTGCGCGGTGGTGTTCACCGATGGCCCTGCCGGACGCGTCGTGGCGTCGAGCGCTGCGCGAAAGCGCCAGGCCGCGGTTCCCGCCGTCGATCTCAGTTCGGGATGGACGGTGAGGTTCGGGGCCGCCGGTACGCCGCACGCGGTCGAATCGCTGCGGTCATGGACCGACGACGCTGAGACGGTCGACTTCTCGGGCGTCGCGACGTACGAGAAGACCGTCGAAGTGCCGAGGGCCATGGTCCGTCCCGGCTTGACCGTGCGGCTGGATCTCGGCGAGAGCCGCGCGCTTCCGCCGGCGCCGCCTCCCGCCCGCCTGCAGGCGTGGCTCGACGCGCCCGTCCGCGAGGCCGCCGTGGTCTTCGTGAACGGCCGCCGGGCCGGCTCGGTGTGGTGCCCGCCGTACGCGGTGGACGTCACGGCGCTGATCCGGCCGGGGCAGAACCAGGTCCGCATCGAGGTGGGAAACCTGGCGATGAACCGGATGGCGGCCCGGGCGCTGCCCGATTACCGGCTGCTGAATCGACGCTACGGCACCCGGTTCGAACCACAGGACATGGACAAGGTGCGGCCGGTGACATCGGGTCTGGTGGGGAAGATCACGCTCGTGGCAAGGCAGGACTGACGTCCTGTCCCCTTACCGGTCCACCCTCACGGTCACCGCGCTGGGCCTCGCGGGGCGCGGGACCGGCACGCGCAGCGTTCTGGTCGCGGCGTCGTAGTGCGCCGTCGCCGGCGCGCCGTTCACCGTGACAGCGCGGGGGGGCCGATCGAGATGGACGAGAAACTCGACGGCGCGCGGCGCGACGGGGTGCGGTCCGGACGGCGCCTCGGCTCTCATCTCGATCGCGTTCGGCGACGCCGAGCACGTCAGGGTCGTTCGCGCGAACGCGCCCCTCTGGTACGCCAGGCTGGCCCCATCGTCCTCATACAGCACGTACCGCGATTGGCCCGAGGGGTAGACCTCGACGATCAACGGGTCCACCGGCTTCTCGTCCACATACGCCATATCGGGCTGCAGGGGGATGACCGCGCCCGCCTTCGCGAACACCGGCAGCACGTCTGCCGCCGCGGGGAACTCGAAGGTCTGACCGCCGTCGTAGCGCTGCCCTGTCCAGTAGTCGAACCACGTCCCTTTCGGCAGGACGACTCGCCGCCCCGTCGCGCCTTCCTTCGTCACCGGCGCGACGAGCAGCCACTCGCCGAACAGGTACTCGTCGTCGACCTCGCGCACGAGCGGATCGTCGGGGTACTCGAGGACGAGCGGCCGCATGACCGGCACGCCCGTCGCATACGCGTCGTAGGCCGACGTGTAGATATAGGGCATCAGCCGATAACGGACCTGCGCGTATCGGCGGAAGGCGGCCAGGGCGCGGGGGCCGTACTGCCAGGGCTCCTTGTACTGCGGGTGTTCCATGCCGAGGAAGTGCGCCACGGGATTGAAGAAGCCGATCGGCGTCCACCGCAGGTAGAGTTCCTCGGTCGCCACCTCCTCGAATCCGCCCGCGTTGTGCCCCCAGGCGCTCACACCGGAGAGCGCCAGGTTGAGGCCTCCCCGCACGACCGGGCCGAAGAACGTCCAGCGGCTTGGCCAGTCGCCGGCCCAGATGTATGGGTAACGCTGCACGCCCGCATAGCCTTCGCGAGTGAGCGTGAACCCGCGCCGTCCGAGATTCGCCTGGAAGCTCTCATACGCGGCGCGCGCATAGACGACGGGAAACAGGTTGTGCAGCCCCTCGCCGGGATAGATGCTGCCCTCGTCGGTCTTGAGGAACCCGGCGCCCTCGGCGGCCTTCGGGGCCACCGCGTGCCGCCACCACCACTCGACCGCTTTCGGATCGAAGAAGTTGACGATGTTGGCCGTCGGCGTGGCGGCAATGGCGCCGGCGGCGCGGGCCTCGTCGAGGAGGCTCGTGGTGTCGCCGTTATCGAGCCGCGGACGGACGTGGAGCCCGACGAGCGAGAAGTGGAGATCGCGCAACGCGCGGAACATGGCTGCGCCGTCGGGGAACCCGGGCATGCGCCACTCGAAGCTCGTGGCGTTGCGCCCGCCGGCCGTTCCGAAGCGCCGCCAGGTGGAGTCCAGGTGCAGGACGTCCGCGGGGATCTTCTCGTCGCGGAACCGTCTCGCCAGGGCGACGACGTAGGCCTGGGTCGCTTGTTCCTCGTGGCCCCAGGTGCCGCCGCTGTACGTCCCGAAGTTGGTCCCGTACGCGGCCTTGGGCAACAACGGCGTCCGGCCGGTCAGCTCGGTGTAGCGCCCGAGGATCGACTTGAACGCGGGACCGGCGATGAGGTAGTAGTCCATCTCGGGCGCCGGCGCGCTGAACTGATACGAGCCCGGCGAGCTTTCTCCCATGTCCCACGTCGTCGCGCGATCGGTGTGGAAGAAGAGGCCGTAGCCGGCGGTGCTCATGAAGAAGGGCACCGGGCAGTAGTTGGCCAGCGCGATGTTGTAGGCGCCGAGTTCGTGATTGGGGTTCGAGCCGCGCCCCACGTCGAGCGTCACCGAGTGCCCGCGCCACGTGAAGCGGTCCATGCGCTCGCCGAAACCATAGAACTGTTCCGTCGCATCGAGGCGCATGCGCGAGCGCACCACGCCGTCCCGGGTCGTGACGCCACCGCCTGGCCTCGGGTCGTCGGCCGTAAGTGGCCTGCCGCCGGTCAACAGGTACGTCAGGCGCAACGGCGAACGCCCGACCTCGACGGTCAGGCGGGCGGTGCTGAATGTCATGTGGTCGGCGCCATCGCTGGCCGCCACCGCCACGTCGGGCCAGTCGTGCTTCGCCACCATGATCGTCTCGTCGTCTGCAAACCGGCGAGAGAAGCTCGTCCGGACCCGGACCATGTCGGGCGCATAGAATTCGAGGCGGACGGTGGCACGCTCGGCGCGGATGTCGATGGCGCGGCCCGCGCGCACGAACGTGCCGACGACGGAACCCGGGGAGAGTTCCTGTGCTGATGCCGGCGCGTTGCAGGCGAGGATTCCGCAGAGCGCGGCAAGTGTGGGGAACAGGAGTTTCATGGCATCCCTTCAGACGAGCGGCACGGTGACGGCCGACGCAGTGTATCGTCGGCGTCATGGACGACAATTGCAAGACCTGGGGCGGTCGATCGCCATAATCGGCGCGGTCGCAGGAGCCGTGCTGTGGGAGTCCCAAACCCCCGTCGCCGCCCCGGCGGCGAGCCAGGCCCGGATCGACCGGCGCGCGCTGGTGACACGGCACAACCCGGTCCTCCGTCGCTTCGATCCCACATCCCCGCTGTCGATCGGAAACGGGGAGTTCGCGTTCACAGCCGATGCGACCGGCCTCCAGACGTTCCCCGATGCGTTCGAGAACACCACGCCGCTCGGCACGCTGTCTCAGTGGGGCTGGCACACGTCGCCCAACCCGAACCACTGGACCATCGACACGTTCCGCTTCACGGAGTTCGAGAGCCACGGGCGGAAGGTGGGCTACGCGGACATCCCTGGAAACCAGCGGACTTCCGAGATGGCGTGGCTCCGATCGAACCCGCACCGGCTCCACCTCGGGCAGATCGGCTTCGTGATGACAAAGGCAGACGGGCAACGCGCGTCGTCGTCGGACCTGGCCAACGTCGAGCAGACGCTCGACCTCTGGGACGGCGTCCTCCTGAGCCATTTCACGATCGACGGTCAACCGGTCGATGTCGAGACGGTGGCACACCCGACGGCGGATGCGGTGGCGGTCCGTGCGCGATCGCCGCTCGTCCGGGCAGGCCGGCTGGCCATCACCCTGCGGTTCCCCTATGGCACCGGCGGCACGGCGACCGCGGACTGGGCCCACCCGGAATCGCACGTCACGACGATGACGCGCGGGACGGGGCGGGTGGTGGTATTCCACAGGCGGCTCGACGATGACGCCTACGTGGTTCGCGTGGCCCGGGGTTCCGGCACCGAGGTTCGGCGGACTTCGGCGCACGAGTTTCTCTTCGAGCCGAATCGGGAGAGCGCCGATGTCGAGGTCGTCGCGGTCTTCTCGCGTGCCGACATGCCCGCGACCGTGGAACGGCCCTACTTCGACGCGACACGCGCGGCCGCCAGCAGCCACTGGCATCGGTTCTGGCAGGCCGGCGGCGCCATCGACCTCTCGGGCAGCCGCGACCCGCGATGGAAGGAACTCGAGCGGCGCATCGTGCTCTCGCAGTACCTCACGGCCATCCAGTGCGCGGGCGAATATCCGCCCCAGGAGACCGGCCTGACCTACAACAGCTGGGAGGGCAAGTTCCACCTCGAGATGCACTGGTGGCACGCGGCGCACTTCGCGCTGTGGAACCGGCTTCCGCTGCTCGAGCGGAGCCTGGGGTACTACCATTCGATCCTGCCGCGCGCCCGGGCCACCGCGGCGCGGCAAGGTTACGCCGGGGCGCGCTGGCCGAAGATGACGTCGCCGTCCGGCGCCGAATCGCCCTCCAACGTCGGGCCGTTCCTCGTGTGGCAACAGCCCCACCCGATCTTCTTCGCCGAGTTGTGCTACCGGACGCACCCCGACCGCGCAACGCTGGAGCGCTACCAGGACGTCGTGTTCGCCACCGCGCAGTTCATGGCGTCATTCGCCGCGTGGGACGAGCCTGGCCAGCGCTATGTCCTCGGGCCCCCGCTGCAGTGCGCGCAGGAGACCTATCCCAAGGACCGGACGTTCAACTGCTCGTACGAACTCGAGTACTGGCGGTGGGGACTGTCGGCCGCGCAGAGGTGGCGCGAACGGTTGGGGCTGGCGCGCGACGCGGCGTGGGACAAGGTGCTCGGACGTCTGGCGGCCCCGCACGAGGTGGACGGGAAGTTCCTGTTCGCCGAGAGCGCGCCAGACACCTACACGAATCCGAAGTGGGCCACCGACCACCCATCGGTGGTGGCGGCATTCGGACTCCTGCCCGGCGAGGGCCTCGATTCGGCGACCCGCCGCAGAACGATCGACTGGATCTGGCAGCACTGGGACTGGCCGTCCACGTGGGGCTGGGACTATCCGATGATGGCGATGAGCTGGGCCCGACTGGGCGAACCGGGAAAGGCGATCGACGCGCTGCTGATGGAGACCCCGAAGAACGCCTACCACCCGAACGGCCACAACTACCAGCGGCCCGGCCTCACGATCTACCTGCCCGGCAACGGCGGATTGCTCTACGCCGTCGCCATGATGGCAGCAGGCTGGGATGGCGCGCCTGCCCGTCATGCGCCCGGCTTCCCATCCGACGGTTCCTGGGTCGTGCGGTGGGAGGGGCTGCGGCCCGGGATCTGACTGACACCCCCTTCTCGCTCGCCGGCTCGGCCTGGCCCCCGGCCCGAAGCCGAGAGACGCTTTGAAAGGGGTTTCGTGTAAGACTGAGGATTGCCGGTGACCGCGCGCTGGTGCTCGAGGCGAAGAGGGAGGCGAGGTCCTTGTCGAGGTCCAGGCAAATTCCGCTGTCGGGCAGGGCTGAAGCCCTGCCCCACCGTGAAGGCAAGGCTGAAGCCTCGCCCTGCGCCGACGTCGCTGGATTCACCTGCCTGGACCACGTCGCCATCGCGGTGCGCGTGGGAGAGCTGGAGTCCCAGGTCAACGCCTACGCGCTGCTGGGGTTCACCGAGGTTCACCGCGAGGACGTTGGCGGCGGAGACCAGGTCCGCGAGGTGCTCCTGCGTATCGGAAACGGCCCGAACCTGCTGCAGCTGCTCGAGCCGCTCCGGGCCGACTCGCCGGTCCAGAAGCTCATCGACAGGAACGGCGGCCGCGGCGGCTTCGCGCACGTCGCCTTCCGGGTCACGGACATCCAGAAGGCCTTCGACGACATGACGGCCAAGGGCTTCAACATCATCGACACGGCGCCGCGCAAGGGCTCGCGCGGCACGACGGTGTTCTTCGTGCACCCGAAGTCGCGCGAAGACGCGCCATTCGGCTTCCTTGTCGAGGTCGTTCAAGAGACGTAGGCTCGGGGCTCGAGGATGGACATGAGTGACGGACGCACTTTCTCCCCGGGCTTCCCACCGGTCAGCACCGCGGAGTGGGAAGCTCAAATCCGCCGCGATCTGAAGGGCGCCGACGCCGACGGGAGCCTTCGCTGGAAGACCGACGCGGGGATCTCGGTCCGTCCGTATTACCGGTCCGAAGACATCACGCCGCGGCCGCCGCTGCCGAATGCCGCAGGCACGTGGGAGATGGCGCTGCCGGGCCGCGAGCCCGCGCTGAGCGTGAGCGCGATTGAGGCCCACGAGCAGGGCGCCACCGCCGTCGAGGAGGTCGCGTACGCGCTCGCACAGGGCGCCGACCTCCTGGCCTCGGGCAAGGCCGTCTCGACCATGGGCTTCGCCATTGGCTCCAACCACTTCATGGAGATCGCCAAGCTGCGATCCGTCCGCCTTCTGTGGCACGCCGTGGCGTCCGCCTTTGGCGCAAAGGGCGACGTGCGGATCCACGCGCGCACCGCCGGCAGGAACAAGGCGGCGGACGACCCCTACGTCAACATGTTGAGGGAGACGACCGAAGCCCTGTCGGCCGTGCTGGGCGGCTGCGACTCGCTCACCGTGACGCCCTGCGGGTTCGACGCGCACCTGGCCGAGAACGTCCACCATATCCTCCGCGAGGAAAGCCATCTCGACAAGGTGGTCGACCCCGGCTGCGGGTCGTACTACATCGAAGCGTTGACCGACGCCGTGTCGGCCGAGGCATGGAAGCTGTTCCGGACCATCGAGGCCGCCGGCGGATGGGCGGCCTGGAGGGGCCGGAAGACAGGGCTCACGGCTCGAGGCTCATGGGGCGACGTCCCCACCCTGGTTCCCGGCGAAACCGGCGCCGCCCCTTCAGCCGTGGCGGCAAAGGGCCGTTGGATGACCCCCGAGCGGATCGAGGTGAACCCGTCGTACGGGCCCGCCGACGTGGAGGGCATGGACCACCTCGAGTATGCGGCCGGCCTTCCCCCCTACCTGCGCGGTCCCTACTCCACGATGTACGTCACGCAGCCCTGGACCATCCGGCAGTACGCGGGCTTCTCCACCGCCGAAGAGTCGAACGCGTTCTACCGCCGCAACCTGGCCGGCGGCCAGACGGGGCTGTCGGTCGCGTTCGACCTGGCCACGCACCGCGGCTACGACTCGGATCACGAACGCGTGGCGGGTGACGTCGGCAAGGCGGGCGTCGCGATCGACTCGATCCTCGACATGAAGATCCTGTTCGACCAGATCCCGCTCGATCGGATGACCGTGTCGATGACGATGAACGGCGCCGTGCTGCCGATCATGGCGTTCTACATCGTGGCCGCCGAGGAGCAGGGGATCGGGCCGGAGAATCTGAGCGGGACCATCCAGAACGACATCCTCAAGGAGTTCATGGTCCGCAACACCTACATCTACCCGCCGGCGCCTTCGATGCGGATCGTCGGCGACATCTTCCGGTACTGCTCCGAGCGGATGCCGCGGTTCAACTGCATTTCGATCAGCGGGTATCACATGCAGGAGGCGGGGGCCACCGCCGACCTCGAACTGGCCTACACGCTCGCCGACGGTCTCGAGTACCTGCGCACCGGGATCGCGGCCGGCCTCGACATCGACGGGTTCGCGCCGAGGCTCTCGTTCTTCTGGGGCGTCGGCATGAACTTCTTCATGGAGATCGCCAAGATGCGCGCGGCGCGCGTGCTCTGGGCGAAGATCGTGAAGTCGTTCGACCCGAAGAACCCGAGGTCGATGGCGCTGCGCACTCACTCGCAGACGTCGGGCTGGAGCCTGGCGGCGCAGGACCCCTTCAACAACGTGACCCGCACGTGCGTCGAGGCGCTCGCGGCGGTGATGGGCCACACGCAATCGCTGCACACCAACGCGCTCGATGAAGCGATCGCGCTGCCGAGCGACTTCTCCGCGCGAATCGCGCGCGACACCCAGATCTACCTGCAGGAGGAGACCGGCATCACGCGCGTGGTCGATCCGTGGGGCGGCTCGTACTACCTCGAGTCGCTGACGCGGGAACTGATGACCCGGGCGTGGGCGCTCATCGCCGAGGTCGAGGAACTCGGGGGGATGACGAAAGCCATCGAGAGCGGGTTGCCGAAGATGCGGGTCGAGGAGGCGGCCGCGCGGCGGCAGGCGCGCATCGACTCGGGCCGGGAGACGCTCGTCGGCGTCAACAAGTACCGACGCGAGGAGGAGAAGCCGATCGACGTCCTCGAGGTGGACAACGTCGAAGTGCGGCGCCGGCAGCTGCTCCGCCTCGCCGAGCTGAAGCGCACGCGCGACGGCGGGGCGCTCGGCGCCGCGCTCGACGCGCTCACGCGCTGCGCCGCGACGGGACAGGGCAACCTCCTGGACCTCGCCGTCCAGGCGGCCCGGGCCCGCGCAACGCTCGGAGAGATCTCCGACGCGCTGGAGAAGGTCTTCGGCCGCTACCAGGCGGTGCACCGCACCATTTCCGGCGTCTACTCGTCGGAGAGCGAATCCGACGTCGAGTTCCAGAAGGCCCGGCGGATGGCCGCGGCATTCGCGGAGCAGGAGGGCCGGCCGCTCCGCGTCCTGGTGGCCAAGATGGGACAGGACGGCCACGACCGCGGCGCGAAGGTGATCGCCACCGCGTTTGCGGACCTCGGGTTCGACGTGGACATCGGGCCGCTGTTCCAGACCCCGAGGGAGGTGGCGCGGCACGCCGTAGAGAACGACGTCCACGTGCTCGGCGTGTCGACGCTGGCCGGCGGCCACAAGACGCTGATCCCGGAGGTCGTCCAGGAGCTGCGCGCGCTCGGACGCGGCGACATCCTCGTGGTGGTCGGCGGCGTCATCCCCCCGCACGACTACGACTACCTGCACCAGGCGGGCGCGGCCGGCGTGTTCGGGCCCGGCACGGTGATCCCGCAGGCGGCACAGAAAATCCTGGAGGCGTTGCTGAGCGACGCGGCGTAGGATGGAACCGATGGCTCCGTCCTCCGCCACGCCCCGCCGGCGCCAGCGGCTCCCCGCCGCCGACTACCTGGCCGGGATCCGCCGCGGCGATCGCACCGTGCTCGCGAGAGCCATCACGCTCGTCGAGAGCGAGCTGCCCTCGGACATCGACCTCGCGTCCGAGGTCATCGAAGCCTGCCTGCCCTACACCGGACGCTCTCGCCGGATCGGCATCACCGGCGTGCCGGGCGTCGGCAAGAGCAGCTTCATCGAGGCGCTCGGCACCCATCTGACGCGCGAGGTCGGCGAAACGGTGGCCGTCCTCTCGATCGATCCGTCGAGCCCGCTGTCGGGCGGCAGCATTCTCGGCGACAAGACCCGGATGGAGCGGCTGGCCACCGACGAGAGGGCGTTCATCCGGCCGTCTCCCTCGCGCGGCCACCTCGGCGGCGTCGCCCGGCGCACCCGCGAGGCGATGCTCCTGTGCGAGGCGGCGGGCTATCAGAACCTCTTCATCGAGACCGTCGGCGTCGGCCAGTCGGAAACCACGGTCCGATCGATGACCGACTTCTTCCTCCTGTTGATGCTCGCCGGCGCCGGCGACGAACTGCAGGGGATGAAGCGCGGGATCCTCGAGATGACGGATCTGATCGCGATCAACAAGGCCGATGGCGACAACCGCAGACGGGCCGAGCGCGCGAAGCACGACTACGAGAGCGCGCTCCACCTGTTCCCCGCCGCGGCCGACGGGTGGAACCCCCCGGTCGTGACCTGCTCGGCGCTGACTCGCGAAGGCGTCGCCGACATCTGGAGCGCGATCCTGGAACACCGCGCGCTCCTCGAATCGAACGGCTGGTTCACCAGGCTCCGCGAGGAACAGGCGCTCGAGTGGATGCGCGAGGCGTTGCTCTACGGGCTGGAGCAGGAGTTCCGGCGCGACGACGCCATCGCCGACCGGCTGGCCGCCATGCGCGCCGAGGTGCGGAGCAGTCGCCTCAGCCCGTTCCGTGCCGCTGCCGACCTGCTGACCGCATTCCGCCGGCGCTGACGCCGGCCGCATCCCCATGCCCGAACCCAGGTCCGCCGGGCGCTTCGATCGCAGCATCGTGGAGGGCCCGCTGCTCCGGGCCGTATGGAAGCTCGCCTGGCCGACGATGCTCCAGAACGTGTTCGCGGGGCTGCAGGGCATCGTGGACCACGCCCTGGTCGGCCACTTCGTCGGCTACACCGCGAACGCCGCCATCGGCGTCAGCTGGCAGATCATTCTCGTCGTCATCACGTTCATCGCCTCGCTGTATACCGGGACCGCGGTGTTCGTGGCCCGGGCCGCCGGCGCCGGCGACAGCGACGGCGTGAACCGTGTGGTGTACCAGGCGTTTCTCGCCTCTCTGCTCCTGGCGGGACTGGTGCTGGCGCCGGCCGGCTACGTGCTCGCGCCGCGCCTGCTCGACGTCGTAAACGCGGCGCCGGCCGTCAAGCGCGAGGCGCTCCCGTTCCTGCGGATCATGCTGACGTGCAGCGTGGGCATGCTGGTGTTCTTCATGCTCGGCGGCGCGTTCCGGGCGGCCGGCGACGCGCAGACGCCGCTGCGGCTCGGCATCGGGGTCACCATCCTGAATGCGGCGCTCAACATCGTGTTGATCAGGGGTCTCGGGCCGATCCCGGCGCTGGGAACCAAGGGAGCGGCCATCGGAACGGTGACGGCGAACGCGATCGTCGGCGCCGCCGGGCTGCTCTGGCTGTTCTCCGGGCGGTCGGTGATTCGATGGTCGAGGACCATGAACCGGCAAATCGACTGGCAGGTGATCCGCTCGCTGTTCGCCTTCGGCCTGCCCGCCGGTTTCCAGGGCATCGCGATGAACATCGCGGGGCTGTTCCTCCTGCGGTTCATCGGATCGCTCGGGCACAGCGCACAGGCGCAGGCGGCCTACGCCGTCGGCTACGGTGAGTTGTTCTCCCTGGTGACGTGGACGTCCATCGGCCTGATGGGCGCGGCCGCGACGGTGGCGGGCCAGAACCTGGGCGCCAACCGCCCCGATCGGAGCGAGCGGGGACCGGCCATCGCGTCGCGCATCGGCGTCGCGCTGGCCTGCGCGGTGGGCCTGTGCTTCGTCGCGATCCCTCGAACGCTCTTCGGCCTGTTCGGCCTGACGGACCCGATTGTGCTCGACCTGGGCAGCCAGTTGCTCCGGTTCCTCAGCGTGTCAGGGCTCTTCGTGTCGGTCGCGCTCACCTACACGGGCGCGCTCCAGGGCAGCGGAGACACCCGGAGCCCGTTCGTCATTTCGATCATCTCGCAAATCGTCGTGCCGCTCGGATTGTGCACCGTGCTCGAGGCGAGCGGGCGTCTCGAGCCCGCAGGCGTCTGGACCGCAATCGTCCTGGGCCATGTCACTCGCGCCACGCTCAGCGTCGCCCGGTTCCGCCAGGGGAAGTGGCGGACGATCCGGGTCCAGCTCGATCGCAGCCTTGGCGACAGGACGCCGGGAGTCCCCTGACCCGCGCCTCGCCCACCCTGCGCGCTCGCCATTGCCGCCGGGCCCGCAAGCCGCTACACTTGCTGTCATCACCGACAAGTCATCCGGACCCGCGTCCAGGCCGGCATTCGGCCCGACCGGCACCCCGGGGAAGGTCGTTCCAGAGGAGGGCCGCACGATGACCACCGTTCGGGACTTGCTGAATGCAAAAGGTCGAGAAGTCTACTCGATTGGCCCGGAGGCCTCCGTCTACGACGCGCTCCAGCTGATGGCCGACCGGAACATCGGCGCGGTCCTTGTCATCGGCCGGCAGGGGGACCTGGTCGGCATCCTCTCCGAACGGGACTACGCACGCAAGATCGTGCTCCACGGGCACACATCGCGCGCGACTCCGGTGTCGGCGATCATGACGAAGGACGTGGTCTGCATCCCGTCCGACATGACGATCGACGAGTGCATGGGCTTGATGACGATGCGCCACATCCGTCACCTGCCGGTGACGGAGAAGGAACGGCCGATCGGGATGGTGTCGATCGGCGACATCGGGCGGGCGATGATCGAGAACCAGGGGTTCGTGATCGAGCAGCTCGAGCGTTACATCTCGGGCGCGCGGTGAGAAGACAGGCCCAAGGCTCGAGGTGCAGCGATGAAGACGGCCCCCGACGACAAGTCCGACGTCCGCCAGAAGACCGATGCCGATTGGCAGCGGGAACTGACCCCGTCGCAGTACCGGGTGCTGCGGCAGCAGGGAACCGAACCCGCGTGGTCGCATCCGTACAACACCGAGCATCGTGACGGGCTGTTCGTGTGCGCGGGTTGCGGCGCGCCGCTCTTCTCTTCCGAGGCCAAGTACGACAGCGGTTCGGGCTGGCCCAGCTACTTCGCGGCGATCGACGACGCGGTGGAGACCACCGTCGATTCCAGCCACGGCATGGTTCGCACCGAGATGCACTGCCGGCGGTGCGGCGGCCACCTGGGGCATGTCTTCGAAGACGGCCCCGCGGCGACCGGGCTCCGCTACTGCACGAACGGCGCGTCGCTGAGGTTCGAGCCCGGAACGAAGGCTGGCGGGGAGTAGGCTGAGGCGGTCTCCGAGGGCGGCCGGGCTCCGAAACAGGCGAGGATTCGCGCCGCTTGCTGACGGCTCAGGCTGAGCTGGCAGGGTCCCGAGAGGGACGGGAGATGCGTCCCCGGGCCCAGCGGTAGTAAAATGTCTAGGTTTCTCTGAACTCGACGGTCAACGTCGGAGGACGGCATCATGACGGCCGGTCGGACGCAGGATTCTTCTCCCCTCGAAACGCCGGGGTCCCCGGTCGGAGCGGACGCTCGCCCGGAGACCGGCGCCGAGGCGGAAGTTGCCCGGCGCCTGACGGACGCGCGGGAGAGGCTCGAACGTCGCGCACACCTGAACACCCCCCGCCTGACGCACTATCGGCGCGAAACGGAACGTCCGTTCACGGCGGAAGAGCGCGACCGGGTTACCATCCTGATCGGCGGACTGACGGCCCGCCACGAGAGACTCATCAAGGCGATCCTGGAAGCCTGTGGGCTCCACTGCGAACCGATCCCCCAACCCGACCTGGCGGCGTGTCTCGTTGGCAAGCAGTACGGCAACAACGGCCTCTGTAATCCCGCGTACTTCACCGTCGGCGGGCTCGTCAGCTACCTCCAGCAGCTCGAAGCCGGCGGGATGTCGCGGCAGGACATCGTGGACCGTTACGTCTTCTTCACGGCCGGCGGGTGCGGCCCTTGCCGGTTCGGCATGTACGAGGGCGAGTTCCGCCTCGCGCTTCGCAATGCCGGCTTCGAGGGGTTCAGGATCCTGAGCTTCCAGCAGGACGCCGGCGTCAAGGCGAACACCGGAAATTCGGGTCTCAAGCTCTCGCTGCTGCTCGGGCTCGGAGCGCTGAACGCCTTCCAGGTGGCCGACGTCCTGAACGACTTCTCGTTCGCGGTCCGGCCCTACGAAGTGGTCCCCGGCTCGACCACCCGCCAGCTCGACGAGGCGATGAAGGTCCTCGCCGACGACTTCCGTGTCCGACAAGACCTGAAGCCCGAGTCCCGTCTCCCCGGGTGGCTGTGGAAGCGCCTGTCTGCCCGAAGGGTGCCCAGGATCACGACCGAGGTGCTCATGAACATGCGTGAGCACCTTTACGGTCCGCTGATGACCAACGTCATGCGCCAGTGCCACGACCGGCTCGCGGCGATCGAAGTGGACCGCCTGCGCGTGAAGCCCGTCGTCAAGATCACCGGCGAGTTCTGGGCGCAGTCCACGGAGGGCGACGGGAACTTCCGCATGTTCGAGTTCCTCGAACGCGAGGGGGCGCAGGTCATCGTCGATCCGATCAGCACGTGGTTGATGTACTTGCTTCGTCAGGCGCGGGCGGACCTGCTCGACCGTCGCGGCGTGGAGGTCCCCAGGAGCGGGCCGCTGTCGGTCCGCCTGAAGGCCCTGAAGAAGGACGAACTGCGGACGCTGTCGCGGCGGCTGATGTACTGGCTGGGCAAGACCATATTCCGCCATCGGTATCACAAGCTCTGCCGCGCGCTGGGCGACGTGCCGCACCACCTGATCGATCAGGAGGCGCTGGCCCGCGCCGCCCACCCGTTCTATCACAGCCTGGCGCGGGGCGGAGAGGGGCACCTCGAAGTCGGGAAGAACATCTACTACTCGACGCAGGGCGTCGCCCACATGGTCTTGAGCCTCAAGCCGTTCGGCTGCATGCCGTCCACGCAGTCCGACGGCGTGCAGTCCACCGTGGCCGCCAAGGTGAAGAACGTGCTGTTCCTCCCGATCGAAACGGCGGCCGAGGGCGAGCTGCACGCGCACAGCCGCGTCCAGATGGTGCTGGTCGAGGCGCGCGAACGGGCGCAGGAGGAATTCGACCGGGCGCTCGGCTCGACAGGAAAGAAGCTGAACGAGATTCGCAGTTATGTCGAAGACCACGCGGACCTGCGGAGTCCGTTCCATCACGTGCCGACGAGCCCCGGGGTCGCCGGGATTGCCGCGAACTTCGTGCTCCACGTGAGTCAGTTGATCGACCGCGACCGCGCCTGGCGGACCAGGCGGGTCCACTCCCAGCCAGGCTTGCGGACGCCAGCCAATCAGCAGGTGCCATGACCGATTCCGAACCCAGATTCCTCCTCGGCCTCGACGCAGGGTCCACCACCGTCAAGGCCGTGGCGGTGGACATTCGTACCGACGAGATCGTCTGGCGGGACTACCAGCGGCACGAAAGCCGCCCCGCCGAGAAGCTGCTGGAGATGCTGACCCGCCTCGAGCAGGAGGCGGGCGTCGGGCGCGGCAGCGCGCGGGCGTTCATCACCGGCGCGTCGGGGGCGACGTACGCGGAGCTCGTTGGCGCGCACTACGTCCAGGAAGTGGCCGCCGTCGCGCTGGCGGTCGAGCGCCGCCACCCCGACGTCCGCACGATCATCGAGCTCGGCGGACAGGACGCGAAGATCGTCATCTTCGAGGAAGAGAGCGAGGGGCGCTCGCGCAAGACCGTGTCGATGAACGACAAGTGCGCCGGCGGGACCGGCGCGGTCATCGACAAGATCTCGGCCAAGCTCAAGGTCTCGCCCGACGCGCTCGGGCAACTGCCGTACGTCGGCCTGAAGGTGTACCCGATTGCCGGGAAGTGCGGCGTGTTCGCCGAGACGGACATCAACAGCCTGCAGAAGCGCGGCGTCCCGGCCGAGGAACTGATGGCGTCGCTCTTCGACGCCATCGTCCTGCAGAACCTGATCGTCCTGTCGCGGGGCCACGCGCTGCCGCCCCGCGTGCTGCTCGTCGGCGGCCCCCACGCGTTCATTCGCGGCCTGCGCGAGGCGTGGCAGGCGCACATCCCGGAACGGTGGAAGGAGCGGGGGATCGCGATGCCGGAAGGCGTCCGCCCCGAGGACCTGATCGTCACGCCCGAACTCGCCGAGTACTACGGCGCGCTGGGCGGCGTGGAGTTCGCGCGGCGCGAGCGCGAGTCGGCCACCGAGTACCTGGGGCCGCGGCGGCTGGCGGAGGCCGTGGCGCGCGGCCACGAGGGCACGCGACGCGGCGCGGCGGCCGTCGGCGCCTCGGGCATGGACCTGGCCGAGTTCCGGAAGATGTACGAGCGGCCGGCGTGGACGCCGCCCGCGCTGACGGCAGGCTCGCGGGTCCGGGGGTTCATCGGGCTGGACGCGGGCTCGACCTCCACCAAGGCGGTCCTGCTCGACGAGGACGGCCGCGTCCTCGCCAAGGCCTACCAGCTGTCCCGGGGCAACCCGATCGAGGACGCGATCGAGATTCTCGGGTCGCTGCGCCAGCAGATCGAGTCGCAGGGCGCGAGCGTCGAGGCCTCGGGGCTGGTCACCACCGGATACGCCAAGGACATCCTGAAGGACGTCTTCGCGGGCGACGCGGCGCTGGTCGAAACGGTGGCGCACGCCAATTCGGCGCTGCACATCTACAAGGACCCGCACGTCATCGTGGACGTGGGCGGCCAGGACATCAAGATCATCGTGATGCACGACGGCCGGGTGAAGGACTTCCGGCTGAATACCGCGTGCTCGGCCGGCAACGGGTATTTCCTGCAGGCCATCGCGCGCAGCTTCGGGTACCCGGTCGAGCAGTTTGCCGAGGCGGCGTTCACGGCGCGCGAGATGCCGGTGTTCGGCCAGGGCTGCGTCCTGTTCCTCCAGTCGGAAATCGCCAACGTGCAGCGGCACGGCTGGAAGCCGGAGGAGATCCTCGCCGGCCTCGCCGCCGTCCTTCCGAGAAACGTGTTCCTGTACGTCGCGAAGGCGCCGAACCTCTCGCGCTTCGGGTGGCGTTTCGTGCTCCAGGGCGGCACCCAGCGCAACCTGTCGGCCGTCAAGGCCCAGGTGGATTTCATCCGCGACAATTTCAGAGGGCAGGAACGCCAGCCGGACATCGTGCTCCACGAGCACTGCGGCGAGGCGGGCGCCATCGGCGCGGCCCTCGAGGCGATCCGGCTGTGGCGCCACGGGCGCAAGACGACGTTCGTCGGGCTCGAGGAGTCCGAGCGCATCACGTTCGAGACGAAGTGCGACGACGACACGCGATGCCACTTCTGCAAGAACGAGTGCGTCCGCACGTTCATCGACGTGTCGGTCGGGGCCAAGGCCGGGGCCGCCACCGAGGTGGCCGCCGCCGTCGACGAGGCCTCGCACCGGCGGTTCATCGTCGCCGGGTGCGAGAAGGGCGCGGCCGAGGACCTCTCGCACATGCGGGACATCAAGGCGGCTGAGGACGCGGTCAAGAAGCGCACTCCGAATCTCGTCGCGCTCGCATCGCGCGAGATCTGGAAACTGCGGCACCCGGCGAGCGTGGCCGACCCGATGCCGCCGAAGGGCTTCACGGCGGCCGCCCGGAAGCGCCAGGCGCTGTGGAAGAAGCGCGGACAGGTGCGCATCGGGTTCCCGCGCGTCTTCAACATGTACGCGCTGGCGCCGTTCTTCACCGGCTACCTCGAGAGCGTCGGCGTGGATCCGAAGAACATCGTGTTCTCGGACTACACGAGCATGGAGATGTACCGGACGGGCGCCACCAGGGGGGCGATCGACCCCTGCTTCCCGTCGAAGGTCGCGCTGGCGCACGTGCACAACCTGCTGCTCGTCAAGCACAAGCGGGCGCCGCTCGACTGCATCTTCTTCCCGATGATCGAGGTGCTGCCGTCGCGGTTCGTGTCCACGCGGGCCAGCAACGCCTGCCCCACGGTGTCGCTCACGCCGCAGACCGTGCGGGCCGCGTTCACCAAGGACAACGACCTCTTCGCCGAACAGGGCGTCAGGTACATCGACGCCCTGCTGGACATGGAGGACGGGCCGCTCTTCCGCCGCCAGATGTTCGAGGTCTGGGAGCCGATCCTCGGCCTCTCCTGGGAGGAGAACGAGAGGGCGATCCAGGCCGGCCACGACACGCTCGCCGACTACGAGAAGACGATCCGGTCGGCGGCCCGCGTCGCGCTCGACTCGCTGGAGCGGGAGAACCGGCTCGGCATCCTCCTGCTCGGGCGTCCCTACCATCACGACCCGGGATTGAACCACGGGATTCCCGAGGAGCTGCAGAAGCTGGGTTACGCGGTGTTCTCGCAGAGCACGCTGCCGCTCGACGAGGACCTGCTGGACCGGCTGTTCGGCGACGAGGTGCGGGCCGGGCTCATCACCCACCCGATGGACATCTCCGACGTCTGGAAGAACTCGCTCGCCGCGAGCAGCAACCTGAAGATGTGGGCGGCGAAGTTCGCGGCCCGGCACCCGAACCTGGTGGCCGTGGAGCTGTCGAACTTCAAGTGCGGCCACGACGCGCCGATCTACGCGACCATCGAGGAGGTCATCGAGCGCTCGGGGACGCCGTACTTCGGCTTCAAGGACATCGACGAGAACAAGCCGGCCGGCGCCATCAAGCTGCGGCTCGAGACGATCGACTACTCGCTGGAGCGTGCGCGGGAATCCCTGCTCGACAAGGGCCGGCAGGCCGAGCGGATCGAGAAGTGGCTGGCGGCCTACGAGCGGAGACTCCGACGGCAGTTCGACGCGCCGCCGGTGGCTGACGATCGGCAGGTCGAGATCATCCCGCTGCAACCGATACAGTAGGGCGACCCTTCAGGGTTGCCCGGGGCATGGCCAAAGCCGCGCGCGACGCGGGCCGTGGTTCGGCGCCAGGCTAGGACGCGGCCTCGAGAATCTCCGCCAGGTCCCCCTCGCTGAGCTCGACCGGGTTCCCTCGCATGCTGCTCGAGCGCCGCGCCTGCGCGACCAGAGCGGGCACGTCCGCGCCGGTGAGCCCGTAGCCGCTAAGCCGCGGGATGTTCAAATCCGCCTGCAGTCGTTCGAGCGCGTCGACCGCGTCGGCCGCCCCCGCGCCGGCGCGGCCCGTCAGCACCCGGCCGACCGTGTCGAACCGCGCCAGGATGGGGTTCCCGGGATCGCGTTCGGCCAGAGCCGCCAGGTTCACCCGGAACGCGTAGGGGAGGAGCGCGGCGCAGACGGCGCCGTGCGGCGCCGGGAATCGCCCCCCGATAGGACCGGCAAGCCCGTGGACGGCGCCAAGCGCCGCGTTGGCCAGCGCCAGCCCCCCCAGCATGCTGGCAAACGACATGTCCTCGCGCGCGTGCCCGTCGTTCCCGTCCCGGACCGCGGCCCGCAGCGACCTCGCAATGCGGGCGATCCCGTCGAGGCAGAAGGGATCGATCAGAGGGGACGCCCGGCTGGACAGGTACGGCTCGATGAGTTGGGACAGCGCGTCCATGCCTGTCGCGGCTGTCACCGACGCCGGAAGATCGCGAGTCAGCTCCGGATCGACCAGCGCCACGCGTGGGAGCATCAGGGCGCTGCGAAGGCTCACCTTCACGCCGGACTCGGGCGAGGTCAGCACGGCGTTCCGCGTCACTTCGGCGCCGCTCCCGGCCGTGGTCGGCACCGCCACGAACGGCAGGCTCTCCTGTTCGAGCGGACGCCCCTTGCCGATCACCTCGAGATACTCGAACGGATCGTCGGGGTTCGCGGCCAGCGCCGCGACGGCTTTCCCGGCGTCGATGGCGCTGCCGCCCCCTATCGCCAGCACGAGGTCGCAGCGTTCACCGCGTGCGAGTTCCGTCCCAGTCCTGACGTGATCGACCGTCGGCTCGCCTGGCACCGACCATCTCACACTCTCGACGCCCGCCTCGGACAGGCTGGCGACAACCGGCTCGCTGCGGTCCGGCGATCGGCCGCTGACGACGAGGGCCCTCCGACCGAAGGCGCGCGCGATGTCCGGCAGCTCCCGGCGCGAGCCCGCGCCGAAGACGATGCGGGTCGCGGTGGCAAACTCGAAACGCATGGCCACGCCGGGGCTACCAGCCCGCCTCGTCCGGGTGCACGCTGGTCCACCACGCCCGCGTGCGCGGCTCCGCCATCATCGGCGTGGCCGTGTCCACCCATGTGCGGTAGTGCACCGTCTCCTTGTGCGCGGCGATGGCCTCGCGATGCCGGTAGGCCTCGACCAGCATGAAGCGCGTCGGATCCTCCTCGTTCTGCAGCACGTCGAAGCGGGCGATGCCCGGTTCGCCGAGACTGCCCTTCGCGTTGGCCGTGGTTGCCTCGCGAAACGCCTCGACTCGGTCAGGCTTGACGCGGATGTTGACCTGGAGAATCAGCATGCGGGGATGATAGCGGATGCCCGTCACCTCGCACCAAAACAAAACGGGCGCGGGAAAAGGCTCCCGCGCCCGTCACGACCTGTCGAAACCGGACTCGATCGGCCTACCGGATGATGTACCGCAGGCCGGCCCAGAACTGGTAGTTGTTCGCGATGTCGTCCATCTTGTTCAGGAACAGGCGGCCGGTCACCACGAAGTGGAGTTCGTTCTGCTTCGGGCCGCTGGACTTCCACACCTGGCGGCCGGCCTGGAACAACCAGGTCGGGGCCACGGTGGCGCTGTGCGTGAAGTCCCACACGCCGATGCCCGTGCCGATGAAGCCTTTGCGACCGAACCAGCGGTTGAGCTCCACTTCGGCGAACAGGCTGGAATTGCTGGTTTCGCTGGTGTTCAACGCGAAGCCGATCGAAGGCGCGACCCGCCAGTCGGGTGCCACCTGGGCGTCAACGCCGAACTTGGCGCCGAACAGCGGCGCGCAGAACCCGTCCTGGAGGGCGACCGGCGGAACCGACATGGTCATGACACCGGTGTCGCGAACGCGGCGCTCCTTGCCGAAGTCGCCTTCGATGAAGTAGTCGATCTTGTCCTCGGCGACGATCGAGAACGTCGCCTCGCAGTTGCTCTTGGCGGCCTTCGGGTTCGCGGCGGTCGAGACCCCCTTCACGGTGTAGGTGCCCGCCACCGGCTTGCGGAGGAGCACCGTCGCCTGGAACGGCGCCGTCAGCGACAGCTCGGTGACCGGCTTGCCCTGGGACTCCATGCTCACCGGTGTGCCGGCCGGCCCGACGATCTGCAGGACGAGCGTCGAGGCGGGCGACCCGCCCGACTGAAGCGCGCTGCCGTCGATCGACACCGAGTAGCCGCCTTTGGCCTTGACCGCGGTGGCCGACAGGCCGCACGACGCGGGAGGAGGTGGCGGTGGTGGTGGTGGCGGCGGCGGTGGCGGCGGCGGAACGACCTTGCGGGCCTCTTCGGCGCGGCGCGCTTCCTCGGCCCTGCGGGCGTTCTCGGCTGCGATGGCCTTCGGGCTACGCTCGCTCGACACCAGGGCCAGGTTGCCGCACGGCTTCGGCAGGATGAAATGATAGAGCGTCTCGCCGTCATCGACGTCGAACGACCACATCGCGAAGGGCTTGGCGCCGTTCCAGCGGACGTTCCGGAGGATGTCTGGCTTGCCGTTCGTCTTCAGGCCCATCCACACCATGCTGTCGCCGACGGCGAACGTGCCGTCCTTCAGCTGCGACGGGTCGGCGGCCACGAGAATGTTCAGGACTTCGTCCTTGACCGCGGCGCTCGGGACCGCGATGTCGAGAACCCCCTGGACATTCTTGCGGACCGCGGGCTTCGCCAAGACCGTTTTCAGCTGCTTCAGATCCTTCGTGACTCCGATCAGGCTGCGCGGTCCGCCCAGCATCGTCGCGTGGTGGAACCCGTCAGACGTCACGGCCTGCGTCTGAACCGCCGGGGTCGCGGCCTTCGGGGCCGCCGCCGTTGGGGTTGGCTGCGGGGAAGCACCGGCAACACCGACGTTCACGAGGGCCGCCAGCGCGGCAATCCCCGCCAACCGCACCACGGCGCGCGTCATCTTGGATTTCATGGTCACTCCGCTCATAGCATTGAAGGTGAGATCACGACGTCGCTCGCCGCCGAGGCGAACTGCGGGCGGACGAACGGGTCGAGTCATGATACTCCAGCCCGGCGTCAAATTGCAGCCAAAATTGATGGACGCGACCCTCCCGGCGCCCATTACCGGACGTAGCCAAGGCTGCGGAGACGCTCCAGCATTTCCGCATCGAGCGGCGTCGCCCCGGGAGGCCTCGGCGCGAGAGTCCGACGCCCGTACGTGTCCAGAACGCGCACGGGCACGCGCGCGGCGAACGACTCGTCCACCAGCTCGACCCGCGGGCGGCCCGGAAGCTCGCGGCTGACGGGAACGCCGAGCAAGTAGAGGACGGTCGGCGCCACGTCCGCCCCGCTGCCGGCAATCCGCGTCCCGGGTCGAATACCGGCCCCGGTCAGCGCCAGCAACCCCCCGCCGCGCGATGCAGACCGGCCGGGATCGGCCACGAGCGCCACGATACACCCGGCGCGCCGGTCCTCGACCAGGGGTGCGACCAGCCGGTCGAGGAACTCGTAGTAGCGCTCGAGCGCTTCCACGCGGTCCGCCAGGGCGGAGGCGGGGAGGCCGGCCCCGCCGGCTGCGCCAATCAGGTCATGCTGGGCGATGTCGAGCCCCGACAGGTAAATCGCCCGCAGGTCGGTGTTCTCCCCGAACACACGGGCGGCCAGCGCCGTGGGCACGGCATCCTGTTCAGCCGCCCGTCTGAGAATCGCCGCACCCGCCTCGTCGGTTCCCTCGAACGCGGCAACAACCTGCCGGCGCGCCCCGTCGCGGAGAGCGGGCCACTCGGGCTTCAGCGAGGCGTAGAGCGACGCCGGCGAGATTTCGGCGTCCAGTTCCCCGCCGCGCTCGAGGCGCAGCGTCGCCCGATCGCTCAAGACGATGCCCGCTTCGGCCGGCGCGGGCCACGTCGCCCACCAGTTGACGACGGAGGTACGCAGCCCGAAGTCGGCGGCGACTTCCCAGAAGGTCTTCGAGCGGCGCTGCAGCCCGGTCGTCAGCGTCGGGCGCGTGAGGCGAACCAGGTCGGTCGCCGCGGCGATGGCGCCCGCCAGCGGCGCCTCCGAGGTCGGCACCGTGCCGGCGAGGCCGCTGACCGTCCGCGCCTCGATCCCGCTCACGCCATGAACGTCGGCGGGCTGGCCGGTAGCCAGCGACGTCCAGGTGCGCGCGGGGTCCGGCGCGTCGGATGCCGGGAGCGTCAGGCGCGAGCCACCCAGCATCCGCGCAAACCGCGGCAACCGGCCCGCGGCGACGAGTCGCTCGAGGAATGCGAGGTCGAGTCCGTCAACGGCCACGACGGTGAGACGGACGCCGGTCGCGATCGCGGGGACGGGAGTCGTGCGCGTGCCCGCCCGCTCCTCGCCGCGCGTCATGAGAAAGAGCATCGCCGCGCCCGCCGTGAACGCCAGCGCGCCCGTGGCGGCGGTGAGCAGCCACGAGCGGGACGGGAGTCGCAGCGACGGCCACGCCGCCGTCGCACCACGAGCCGTGAGCGCGAGCGTGGAGACGGTCACCGCGTGGCCGAGCAGCATGCTGATCGCCGTCGAGAAGGCGAGGACCGGCCAGGTCCAGGCGGCACTGGTCCAGACGGTGCCGGCCGGATTGACGACCTGCCACCAGAGCACCAGGTAGAGCAGGCACGCCACCGCCACGATCGCGCCCGCCGCACGGGCGAGGCGAGAGCCGCCCTGCTGCATGGCCGCGTCGCCGCGCGGTCGCGAGGCCAGGAGGCCGAGCAGGATGGTCGCAACGAACGACAGGCCGGCCACCCCCACCCCGAACAGGGCCCCCAGGTAGACGGCCAGGATCGTCATGTCGCGAACGCCGGTAGCGAGGCCCGGCAGCCGGACGCCGAGCGCAATCGCCGCGGATGGTCCGGCCAGCAGCGCGGCCAGCAGACCGATGCGCGCGCTCGAACGCCACGCGGCGCTGAGCAGGCCACGGCCCCCGCGAACGGGACCGAGCACGAAGCGGTTCACGCCCGCGTCGAGGTAGCCTAGTTCGCGCAGCCGCGCGCGCAGCTCATCGACGCGGGGATTCGGGTCTGCCATGGCTCTGCCGGACGAACGGCCTCAGACGTGCCGGCCCGCGACGAAGTCGGCCAGTGCGCGCAGCGGGTCCGCGCGGGGCCCGAAGATCCCGAGCGCGCCGGTCGCCGTCTCGCACAGCTCGCGCGCCAGCTCGCGGGCACCCTCCACGCCGCTGAACGACACGAACGTCGTCTTGCGGGCGTCCGCGAGCCTCGGCTTGCCCGTCTCCGCGGGGTCGCCCTGCACGTCGAGGAGGTCGTCGATGATCTGGAACGCGAGCCCGAGGTTCTTGGCGTAGGCCGACAACGCGCCCACCTGCTCCTGCCGCGCGCTTGCGGTCAGGGCACCCGCCACGGCGGCGGCGACGAACAACGCGCCGGTCTTCCACCGGTGGATCAGCTCGAGCGCCTCGAATGAAACCGCCGCGTCGGTGGCCAGCAGGTCCTCCACCTCTCCGCCGATCAACCCCTCGGAGCCCACCGAACCCGCGACGAGCTCGGTCAACTGGCGCGCCAGCGGCGGGTCGTAGGAGCGGGCGATGGTCGCGAACGCCAGGTTGAAGAGGTTGAACGCCGCCATCAACGCCATCGCCTCGCCGTGCGCCACGTGATTCGACGGACGCCCGCGGCGAAGACCGGCGTTGTCGAGGGCGGGCAGGTCGTCGAGGATCAGCGACGAGGCGTGGATGAGTTCGATCGCCGCGGCGGCCGGCAGCGCGCGGTCCGACGACCCGCACACGTCGGCGGACAGGAGCGTGAGCACGGCGCGCACGCGTTTGGACGGCGCCAGCAAGGTGTAGCGCATCGCGCGGTGGAGCGCCTGCGGCCGCGCGGTCTCGGGCGGCGTCACCCGGTCGAGTTCGCGCTCGATGGCGTCGATGTGGCTGGAGATGAACGCCGGCAACTTCATTCCCGTTCATCTTACCGCCCCGCGCTTCGCGGGGCCAGCCAACGGCGTTTCTGGTTCTGGCGAGGCGCGCCCGTCCGCCGATTCATGCTGGGCGGTCCGAGGCGGGCGTCGTCGCCGGACATGCGTGGCGGTCCGAGGCCCGCCTCGCTAGACGTCTTGAACGGCCAAAGTCGTTGCGAATGAGTCAAGTTTCCCTGTAGTCCATCTGGCCGTTCAAGACATCTACGCCCCGCGCACGCGCGGGGCCAGCCAGCAGCGTTTCTGGTTCTAGCGGGGCGGGCGTCGTCGCCGGAC
>Ga0209048_10000176_pt1 | contig 67994 bp, 57 predicted proteins | sample FrelakmetCRP12CR_FD_187146 | JGI IMG/M metagenome (GOLD analysis project Ga0209048, IMG submission 187146) | Freshwater lake sediment microbial communities from the University of Notre Dame, USA, for methane emissions studies - CRP12 CR (SPAdes)... | ecosystem: Environmental > Aquatic >...
GCGGCGGCACCTGAGCCGGCCGTGAGCGAACCGGCCACGCCGGAACCCGTCGTGAGTGAACCCGTCGTGAGTGAACCCGTCGTGAGCGAACCGGTCGCCGAAGCGCCGGGCGCGGCGGACGAACCGCCGGCCACCTCGCCCACCGAGACCTGAGAGCCGACCGAAACCTGACGGCGCGGCCGGCCGCTCGACACGAGGGACTGCTCAGCGCGATGCGCCCAGCAGTCCCTCGTTCGCGCGTTCGATCCGGCTGATCTCGTCGATCGGCGCCACGCGCCAGAAGCACCGGATCGCCGCGTCCCAGTCGACGAGGAGATCCGAGGCCCGCCGGGACCCGGTGAGCTCGCGGTGCCGTTCGACGAGGAACCGGAGATCGGCCCCCTGGAGGTCGTCGATCGGCAACGCGTCCACGAGCTGACGATTGAGGCGGGCGGCGAGCTGGCCGTCGGGGTCGTAGACGTAGCACTCGCCCCCGGTCATCCCCGCGCCGACGTTGTGACCGACCGGCCCGAGGATCACGACCGTCCCACCGGTCATGTACTCGCACGCGTGGTCGCCCGCACCTTCGACGACCGCGGTCGACCCGCTGTTGCGCACCGCGAATCGCTCGCCGGCCCGTCCGGCGAGGAACAGCTGCCCGCCGGTCGCGCCGTACAGGACCGTGTTGCCCGCGAGGACGGCATCGCCCGCGTCGTCGGCCGGTGGACGCACCACGATCCGACCACCGCCCTGACCCTTGCCGACGTAGTCGTTCGCCTCGCCGATCAACTCGAGGGTGACGCCGTCGGCGAGGAACGCACCGAAGCTCTGGCCCGCGGAGCCCGTGAACCGCGCCCACACCGAGCCGAGCGGCAAGCCCTCACCCCACTCGAGACCGATCGCCCCGCCGATCGACGCACCGATCGTGCGGTCCGCGTTGGTGATCTCGTACTCGAGCTCGGCGTGCTCACCTTCCCACAGCGCGCTGAACGCGTCGAGGTACAGCTGCTCGTCGAGCGCCGACCGAGGACGTTGGATCGCGGTTCCCGCCACGAACCGGCGGGGTGCTCGTTCGTCCGCGGGGGCGACCAGCAACGGTGACAGATCGAGGGAGTCCGTGCGGGAGTCGCCGGTGACGCGCTGGCGCAGGAGTTCGACCCGCCCGATCGCATCGTCGAGCGTGCGCAGCCCGAGTGACGCGAGCAGCGCGCGTACCTCCTCGGCGACGAACAGGAGGTACTGGGCGACACCCTCGGGAGTCCCGGCGAACTTGGCGCGCAGGTTGGGGCGCTGCGTCGCGATACCGGTCGGGCACGTGTCCCGATGACACGCGCGCACCATGATGCAGCCCTCGGCGATCATCGCCGCGGTGCCGAACGAATACTCGTCGGCACCGAGCAGCGCGGCGATCAACACGTCGCGGCCCGTCTTGAACCCGCCGTCGACGCGGAGCCGCACGCGATCGCGTAGTTCGTTCTCAACCAGCGTCTGCTGTGTCTCGGCGATACCCAGCTCCCACGGCATCCCCGCGTGCTTGATCGACGACAGCGGCGACGCACCGGTCCCGCCGTTCGCGCCCGACACCTGCACGACGTCGGCGAGCGCCTTCACGACACCGGCCGCAATCGTGCCGACGCCGGCCTCGGCCACCAACTTCACCGACACCGCCGCGTTCGGGTTGACCTGCTTGAGGTCGTAGATCAGTTGCGCCAGATCCTCGATGGAGTAGATGTCGTGGTGCGGCGGCGGCGAGATGAGACCGACGCCCGGCTGGGTGTGCCGCAGGCGCGCGATCTCACCGCTCACCTTGTGGCCCGGGAGCTGACCGCCCTCACCGGGCTTGGACCCCTGCGCGATCTTGATGTTGAGCTCATCGGCGAACGCGCAGTACTCGGGCGTCACACCGAACCGCCCCGACGCGATCTGCTTGATCCGCGAGTTCTTGTCGACGGCGCTGCCGCGTGTGCGGTAGCGGTACGGATCCTCGCCACCTTCGCCGCAGTTGCTCTTGCCGCCGATCATGTTCATCGCCACCGCGATCGTCTCGTGGGCCTCCCGGCTCAGCGATCCGTGCGACATCGCACCGGTGGAGAACCGACGGGTGATCTCGTCGACGGGTTCCACCTCGTCGATCGGGATGGGGCCGGCGGCCGGCGCGAGCTCCAACAGGTCGTGGAGCTCGGTGGTGGCCCGGCTCTCGACCAGGTCGCGGAACTGCTCGTACAGATCGGACCGCCCCTCTCCCACGGCACGACGCAGCAGGTGCGCGGCACGGAGGTCGACGGGGTCGGGTACCGGCATCTCGGGATCCCGGTGCGGCTCCACCACCGCCGTCGGTCCGAGCAGCATCACCCGCCCCTGATCCTCGGGGGGCGCCGGGTCCAGCGCGCGCAGGACGGGGTCAACCTCGATCGCATCGTCGCCGACGGCGTCATCCGGGCGCTCGGGCGCGCCGGGATCCTGGCGTCGGGAGGCCACCGCGTTGCGACGCCCCACACGCGCCTTCGAATCGTCGCCGGAGTCCTCGGCCGTGACCACGCCGCTCACCGCGTGGAGTCGCGCGACGACATCGGGGTTGTTGCCGTGATACTCGCCGCCACGCTTGCGGAACCGCACCCAACCGGGCTCGTCCAGCGACGCTTCATCGGACTCGAACCCGGCCTGATGACGTGCGATCGCGTCGGCGCCGAGCGGGGCGAACCCCACTCCGCCGACCGTCGACGTGGTGCCGCGCAGGCAGCGCTCGACGACCTCGGGCCCCAATCCGATGGCTTCGAAGATCTGGGCGGCGCGATACCCGTCGACGGTGGAGATCCCCATCTTCGAAAAGATCTTCAGCACGCCGTCCTCGATGGCGGCCTGCAACTTCGCCTGCGCTTCGGACGACTGGAGCTGGCCCAGCTGATCGTCGTCGGCCATCGCCGCGACCGACTCGAGCGCGACCCGCGGACAGATCGCATCGGCGCCGTATCCGAGAAGGCACGCGATCGAGTGGGTGTCCCGGGCGTCACCCGAATCGACGACGAGCGAGGTGAACTGGCGAGCGTGGGCCTGCACCAAACGGTGGTGCACGGCGCCCGTCGCCAGCAGCGAAGGGAGCGGCACGCGCGTGTCGTCGACCGCGGCGTCCGAGATCACGAGAATGCCGGCACCACGGGCGACCGCGGCTTCGGCGTCCGACGACAACCGCTCCAACGCGGCTTCGAGGCCGTCGGCGCCATCGCCGGCCGCGAACGTTGCGTCCAACGCCACCGCGGCGAACGCGGCGTGTTCCTCGTCCAACAGGGCGTCGATCGCGGACGGGTACACGAAGAACGACGGGAGCTCGAGCAGCCGCGCCGCGTCCGCGTGCTCGGTGAGAATCGGGCGGCGCGGCCCCAGACACGTCCGCAACGACATGACGAGACGCTCACGCAGGTGATCGATGGGCGGGTTGCTCACCTGCGCGAAGCGTTGCTTGAGGTAATGGAACACGGGGCGGGGGCGGGTGGCGACCGCGGCAAAGGGCGCATCGTCCCCCATCGAGAACGTCGGTTCCTTGGCGTCGGTGGCCATGGCCTTGAGGACCATGGTCACCTCCTCCTTCGTCACGCCGAACGCGGCCTGCGCCCGCGCGAGCTCGTCGACGCCGGGGGGGACTTCGATCGCGGTGCCCCCCGAGAACGGCACGAGGCCGTCACGCGTCCACTTCGCGTACGGCGCGCGGCTCGCGAGCCAACTCTTCACCTCGTCGTCGTGCTGCACGCCCCCGGCCTCGGGATCCACGAACAGCATCTGGCCGGGCCCCAACCGGCCGCGCTTGATCTTGCCGTGCCCATCGAGTGGCACCGCGCCCACTTCCGACGCGACCACGACGAGCCCGTCCTCCGTCGTCTGCCAGCGCAACGGGCGCAGACCGTTGCGATCGAGGGCCGCGCCCACCTTGCGGCCGTCGGTGAACACGACACCGGCCGGACCGTCCCACGGATCGGAGAGACAGCTGTGATACCGGTAGAACTCGCGAACGTTCATCGGGAGATCGCGCTGACCTTCCCACGCGTCGGGCACGAGCATCGCGACGGTGTGACGGATATCGCGTCCACCTCGCGTCACCAACTCGACGACGTTGTCGAGCTTCCCGCTGTCGGAGTCGTCGGGGTCCAGCAACGGCCGAAACGCAGCTTCCGCGCCGAGGCCGACCTCTTCCGTGCCGAGTCGACCCCGCGCGTTCATGCGGTGCTCGTTGCCCTCGATGGTGTTGATCTCGCCGTTGTGACACAGGAATCGGAATGGTTGCGCCCGCTCCCACGCGGGCGAGGTGTTGGTGGAGAATCGGCTGTGGAAGATCGCGAGGCGCGCGACGAAGTCGTCGGCCGCGAGATCCGGATAGAACGCGGTCAGCCGGTCACTGATCACCAGGGCCTTGTACGTGATCGTGAGGAACGACCAGCTCGCGAAGTAGTGACGCACGCCCTGCTCCACGCACCGGTCTTCGGCGCGACGCCGGGCGCGGAAGCACCGTCGCTCGATCTCGTCGCCCTCGACCCCCGCGGGGCGGCGCAGGATGCCGTGCACGATCGCGGGGAGCTCGGCACGCGCCGCCGCGCCGATCTGCGTCTCGTCGATCGGCACCTCGCGCCAACCGAGGAGTTGGAGACCTTCGGCCTCGCAGGCCTCGGCCACGTTCGCCTGTGCCTTGTCGCGAGCCGCGCCGTCGTCCAGATCGAGGAACGCGGTAATCACACCCAGCTCGCGCCCGGGGACGTCGAGACCCAACGCCTCGCGTGTGATGCGCGCGGTGAACTCGGACGGCAGCGGGACGAGCAGCCCGGCACCGTCGCCCGAGAGACCGTCGGCGGCGATGGCACCACGATGCCGCACGTTGGCGAGACCGGCGAGGGCCAGCTCCACGACCATTCGAGAGGGCGGGCGCGATGAGGTCCCGGCGCTGTCCGCGACGAACCCGATGCCGCAACTGTCGAGCTCGGTTCGGGCCCGGGCCGGAGAACGATGGGTACGCACGGTGCTCCTCACGATCGGCGGCGCGCCGGCCGACACGTCGTGAGGCGAAGGTGCAGCGTTGCCGTCGCCCACGACCGTCGAACCCGTCACCGGATGGCGGTCGAAGAAAGATTGGGGCGACGCCGCTGTCGCACCGGGGATTGTAGTCGCGCGGCCGTTCACGGTTCCGAACTCCGCTAACTTCCCGACGATGACGACGATCGCCGTGCTCGGAGGCGGCCAGCTCGGGCGGATGCTCGGCGGGGCCGGCATCCCGCTCGGTGTGCGTTTCCGCTTCCTCGATCCGGTCGCCGGTGCCCCGGCTTCCGCCGTCGGACCGCTCGTCGTGGGTGCACTCGACGACGAACGGGCGATCGCCGAGGTCGTCGACGGCGCCACCGTGGTCACCTACGAGTGGGAGGGAGTCCCCGCGCCCGCGGCCCGCTTCGCCGACGAGCGCGTCCGCGTCCTCCCCGCGCCCAACGCCCTCGACGTTTCCCAGGATCGGCTCCGCGAGAAGGAGCTGTTCGGGGCGGTCGGCGTGGCCACCGCTCCGTTCCGGCCGGTGGATTCGGCCGCGGATCTTCGCCGCGCCGCCGCCGAGCTGGGCTATCCGTCGATCCTCAAGACCCGCCGCGGCGGCTACGACGGCAAGGGCCAGGTCCGGCTGGACGACGATTCGCAGCTCGACGCCGCGTGGGCCGTGATCGGCGCGCGGCCGTCGATCCTCGAAGCCGTCGTGGCCTTCGATCGTGAGCTGTCGGTGCTCTCTGTCCGCGGTCACGACGGCGACACCCGGCATTGGCCGCTCGTCGAGAACCATCACGTCGACGGCATCCTGCGCACCAGTCGCGCGCCGGCCCCCGATCTCACCGCGGCATTGCAGGACGCCGCCGAGGACCTCGCCCGTCGCGTCCTCGATCACCTCGACTACGTCGGCGTGCTCGCCATCGAGCTGTTCTGCGTCGGCGGAGCACTGCTCGCGAACGAGATGGCGCCACGCGTTCACAATTCGGGGCACTGGACCATCGAGGGCGCGGTGACGAGTCAGTTCGAGAACCACCTCCGCGCGGTCCTCGGGTGGCCACTCGGTTCGACGGCGGCCCGGGGCCACAGCGTGATGCTCAACGTGATCGGCGTGATGCCCGACCGCGCGGTCGTGCTCGCGATCGATGGCGCGCATCTGCACGACTACGGCAAGACCGCGAGACCCGGCAGAAAACTGGGGCACGTCACGATCGTCGACATCGATCCCGCATCGGTCGAGGCGCGCGTGACCGCAGCGCGCGCGCTGCTCGAACCCATCTGAACATGCCCGCCGATCAGCCGGCGCGACGGGTAGGCCGGGCGTCGATGCTCGACACCTCCGACGGCGCATGCCGCGACGTCGCCTGAACGCGCGCCGCGATGCCGATGACATTGGTCATCACCTCGCCGAAGGCGCGGGGATCGGCCAGCAACCACCCGTGTCCTCCCGCCACGGTGACGCACTCGGTCCCGAGCGCCTCGCACAACGCGTCGTTCGACGCTTCCGTGATGACCTTGTCGTTGCGGCCCCACAACACCGCCACGGGAAGCTGACGGCGGCGAAGCTCCTCGAGCTCGCTGGTGAGGTCCGCGAACCGGGCGAGGTTCGCCACCCGCCAGAACGCACGCGGGTGCCGGAGGAGGCCCGGAACAGCCTCCGACAGGATGACGGGCAGGACGCGCGTGAGCTGCGGCGTCGGCAGAACGTCGGCCGGGAAGTGCAGACCCCAGTCCCACAGCGGCCGCTCGGCCATCGAACGCACCACGCCGCCTTCGTGCGACCACGCCGAGCCCCCGATCGAGTTCACCAGCACGAGACCTCGAACCCGCGACGGATGGTCGTGGGCGAACTGGATCGCCACACCACCGCCGAACGAGTGTCCCATCACCACCACGGGGTCGTGATCCCCGATCACGTCGAGGAACTCGGCGAGCCAGGCCGCGTATCCCTCGAGCGTGCACGCGTCGCCATCGAGCTCGGCGGTACCGCCGAACCCCGGCAACGCGGGCGCCACGACCCGGACGCCGGCGCGAGCGAGGCTCCGCAACGCACGCTCGTACACCCGGTGTGAGAGCCCCCATCCGTGTACGAACACGATCGACTGCGCACCGGACCCGGCCGCGGCGTACGCCGCCCGCCGTCCCTGCACGCGAGTGTCATGCCATTCGACACGCGACGGCGATGGGTGCGCGCTCACGTACGTGCCCCCTGCGACCACCATGACCCCATCGCGCCAAGCAGGGCCGCCGACACCTCGTCGGGGTCGCCAGCGCCGTCGACGACGACGAGTTGGCCGCGATCGAGATACCACTCGAGCATCGGCGCCGTTTCGGCGTCGTACTCCGCGAGCCGGCGGCGCACCGCCGTTCCCGCGTCGTCGTCGCGGCGAAGCATCGCTCCGCCACACGCGACACAGTCGGGATCCTCCTCCTGAACGATGCCGTCGATGTGACCGCACGCCGCGCAGATCCAGCGCGTCTCGAGCCGGCCCCTCACCACGTCGGCCGGGACGGCGAGCTCGACGACGAGATCGATGTCGTCATCACCCAACAGCTCGTCGAAGGCCTGCGCCTGCGCGACCGAACGCGGGAAGCCGTCGAGCAGGAATCCGCGGGCCCGGACGTCGGCGCGTCCGAGACGTTCGGCCACGACGCCGACCACGAGCTCGTCGGACACCAGATCCCCGGCCGACAGGGTCGCTCCCACCATCCGACCCATCGGTGTGCCGATCCTCACGGCCTCGCGGAACAGATCGCCCGTCGAGACGTGCACCGACCCGAGGGTCGCCGCGAGACGCGCGCACTGCGTGCCCTTGCCGGCACCCGGGCGGCCCACGATGACCAGCCGCCGCGGCCCACGGGTCGAGGCGTCCACGACATCCACGGATCCGACCCCCCTCCTCCGCTGCTCCTACTCCGTGTTCTCGGTCGTCCTCAGTGTCGGTCGGTCGAACCGACCCGGAACAGGGGCGAAGGTCCCGGGTCGACGCCCGGCCGGGCGCCCCGGACATTGAGGGACAACTCCCTCTTGTGCGCGGCCCGAAAAGAGGAGACAGTGAAGGGTGCAAACGCCATTCGTGGCGAGATGCCACGCACCGTGGAGGCGCTCATGGCTGTCGAGGAACACCCCCCGCCCGAAGGAACCGCCCTGCCCGAAGAAGACGATCGGCTCGAGGAGACCGGTCGACTCGAGGCCGTCCGGGCTCGGCGCCAGGATCTGCACGCCATCATGGTCGACCTCGAAGAGGCGCTGGCCGCCCCCGCCGCGGGACGCCCCGACGTGTGGTCGAAGGACGTCTACTCGGCGCTGCTCGAGCTCGACGAAGCCCTCCAGCTCCACATCGAGGCCACCGAAGGCCGCGGCGGTCTCTGGGAGGAGATCCTCGACCACGCGCCCCGCATGGCACACGCCATCAAATGGCTGCGCGCGGATCACGTCGAGCTCGGCGGTCTCGTCGACGCGGCGATGAGCCGCTCGCAGCAGGGAAACGGAAGCGACGACGTCGAGGAGATCCGCACCGAGTCACTGGCCGTGCTCGGCGCCTTCTCACGCCACCGTCATCGCGGCGCCGACCTCATCTACGAGGCCTACAACGTGGACATCAGCACCGGCGACTGATCACGCGAGATGGATGGGCGCGGCGTCGCGTCACTCCCAGGTCGCGAGCAGATCCTCGGTCACGACGCGCGTGACGTCCTTGATCGAGACGATTCCGACGATCTCGCCGCCTTCTTCGACCGCGAGATGACGCAGGTTCTCGTCGACCATCCGCAGCGCGACGTCGAAGACGCGGACGTCGGGCGGAACACCGATGACGTCCCGACTCATCACGTCACCCACCGTCACCACGTCGGGATCGCCCCCCTCGGCAATCGACGCGACCACGTCGCGCTCCGACACGACGCCGACCGACGTCGGACCGTCCCGCACGACGGCCACGCCGATCCCGTACTCGGTGAGCCGCGCCGAGAGCTCGCGCAAGCTCGCGGACCGGTCCACGGTCACCGGATCGGTCCAAACGAGCGTGCGGATCGGAGACTGGGAGTCGGTGTCCATCGTGGGTCCTCGTCGGGTCGGTGTCGTGCGTAGCGCCGACATTCTGGCGCCGAAACGGCCGACCGGGCAGAGCCGAACGTCCCGTTCCCCGCACAGGGCCGGCCCGGCCGGCCACGCGAGTGATGGGCTACCTTGCCTGTCCGACGGCGCGTCGAACCACCGGGGGGCGGTATGCAGATCCGACGACTGGTCACCGTGGTCGCGAGCACGCTGGTGATCGCCATGGGAACGACGGCGATCCACGCGGCCGCCGGCACCCGCAGCGCCAAGCCGTCCGACCAGGGCCGGTACCGGCAGTTCGGAGATGTGGGCGGCTTCCTCGACATCATCGCACCCGGCCAGACCGGCTATCTGTCGCCGTCGGACCTCGCGCAGGTCAACCAGGCCGTGAAGGCGAACGACCCGAACGGCTTCCCCGCCCACTACGCCGACCAGCGTGCCATGTACGACGCGCTCGTCTTCAACAGCAACGGCCTCACGAATGCCGATCTCACGAAGTACTACAAGGACGCGTCCTTTGGGGTGAAGCCCGACGACATCGACCGCGTGTACCACCCGGCCGCCGACGTGACGGTGATCCGCGACAAGAGCTTCGGCGTCCCACACATCTACGGCACCACCCGTTACGCCACGATGTTCGCCGAGGGCTACACCACCGGCGAGGACCGGCTGGTCTTCTTGGACGTGCTCCGCCGGACCGGGCGCGGCACGCTGTCGGCCTTGGTCGGAGGAACCGACAGCATCGTCGCGCGCGACGCGGGGACCTTGGCTTCTTCGCCGTACACCGAAGCCGATCTGCAACGTCAGGTCGACGATTTGAGCAGGACGAAGGAAGGCCGCGCCGTCGTCGACGACTTCACCGCGTACGTCGCCGGCCTCAACGCGTACATCAAGTCGACGCACGACGACCCGGCAACGATTCCCGCGGAGTACACAACGCTCGGCAAGGAGCCCGAGCCGTGGAAACCCACCGACATCGTGGCGATCGCGGCCAACGTCGGCGGAATCTTCGGCAAGGGCGGCGGCCGCGAGGTCGACAACCTGTGCGGCATCGACCAGATCGCCAAGAGCACGGGGAGCCCGGCCACGGCCCGCCAGACGTTCGACGACCTGAAGTACGCGAACGATCCCGCCGCGCCCACGACGTCGCAGCGGGTGGCGTCGTACAACACCAACCTGGGACGCGTGGATCCCAAATCACAACCCGCGGTCGACTGCTCGACGCTCCAGAAGGTGGATGGCGCCGCGAAGCCCGTGACATCCGGACTCGGATCGGGAACGACCATCTCGCTCCCGGCCGACATCTCGGCCGTGCTCGACGGCCTGGGCGCCGAACGAGCCCGCAAGCAGATGAGCAACGCGCTCCTCGTGGGCGGCGGCCACACGGACAACGGGAAGCCGATCGCGGTGTTCGGCCCGCAGGTGGGCTACAACGTCCCGTCGCTGCTCGTCGAGAAGGACGTCCACGGTCCGGGGATCGACGCACGCGGCGTCGGCTTCGCGGGTATCGACGCGTACGTGCTGCTCGGGAGAGGCAGGAACTACGCGTGGTCGGCCACCTCCGCGGGCGCCGACAACGTCGACCAGTTCGTGCTGAAGCTCTGCGACCCCGCGGGTGGTGCCGCGACGACGGCATCGACGGGCTACCTGCACAACGGCACCTGCACGAAGTTCGACGCGTTCGATCACGTGGTCGACACCACGTCCGGCCTCGCCGGCACCGGCAACAAGGTCCGGCTCACGTGGCACATCGAACGCGCGCCCGACTACGGACCGGTCACCCAACGCGGAAAGCTCACCGACGGCACGCCCATCGCCATCTCGGTGAAACGCTCCACGTACGGCATGGAAATGCGATCGGCGATCGGGTTCCGGCGTCTGAACGACCCCCGCTACATGGCCAAGGGGTACACCAACTTCCGCAAGGCGATGAGCGAAGGGGTCGACTACACGTTCAACTGGTTCTTCGTCGACGCCAAGACGATCGGGTACCAGCACTCCTGCCGGTGCCCGCAACGGGCCAAGGGCGTCGACCCCGACCTGCCGGCGTGGGGCACGGGACCGTGGGACTGGAAGGGCTACATCGCTCCGGCGAGCCAGCCCTACGAGGTGAATCCGAAGCAGGGTTACATCAGTTCGTGGAACAACAAGCAGGCACCGGGATGGCGGGTCGCCGATGACACCTTCTCCGACGGACCGGTCCACCGCGTCCAGATGTTGAACTCGCGCCTCGACGCGGCGATCCGGGCCAAGAAGAAGCTGACACGCGCCAACGTCGTCGGCATCATGGAGGACGCGGCGACCGTCGACCTCCGCGGCCAGGAAGTGCTCCCGACGTTGTTGAAGGTCCTGGGCACCACTCCCCCGGCCGGCACTCCGGATCGCGTCCTCGCGACGCGCGAGAAGCTCGAGGTCTGGGCCGGCAAGGGCGCGCATCGAAAGGCGAGCGACCCGGCTCAGAAGACGTACGACGACGCAGTGCCGGCCGCGGTGATGGACGCGTGGTGGAAACGTCTTCCCGACACGGTCTTCGGCGCCGCCGCGGGCAAGCCCGTCGACGCGCTCGGCGTGATCGTCGACGACGCCACGGCAACGCACGGCGGCTCGGCGTATCTCGACGGCGAGTACGGAGCGGTGCAACAAGACCTCCGGCAACTGCTCGGCGAGAAGGTCAAGGGGGCGTGGAAGCAGTCGTACTGCGGCGGCGGGAACCTCGAGCAATGCCGCACCCTGCTCTGGCAGTCGCTTGCTGCCGCCGGCGACGACCTCCAGAAGGAGTTCAACTCAGCCGATCTCGAGCAGTGGCAACGCAAGGTCAGTGACGACGAGATCCAGTTCGACCAACTGCTCGCCGGGCTCCTGCCGATGAACTGGCAGAACCGACCGACGTTCCAACAGGTCGTGCAAGTGGGAACCGCCCAGTGAGCACGGTGATGACGGTGACCGGGCCGGTCGACGCGGGCGGGCTCGGGCGCGTCCTGGTGCACGAACACGTGCGGATCTCGTATCCCGGCGATCATCTCGACCCGTCGTACTCGTACGACCGGGCCGAGTGCGTCGCCACGGCGGTCGAGCGCATGCACCAGCTCGCCGGGCACGGCGTCCGCACGTTCGTGGACCCGTGCCCGATCGACCTCGGTCGCGATCCCGAGTTGCTCGCCGAAGTTTCGCAACAGTCGGGCATGCAGATCGTGTGCGCGACCGGCTTCTACTTCGAGCACGACGGCATCGGCATCCCGTACTACTGGCGCTCGCGTTCGTCCGAGGAGGTGGCCGAGCTCTATCTCCACGAGATCGAGCACGGCATCGGGAGCACGGGGATCCGCCCCGGCGTCATCAAGATCGCGAGCGGCGACCCGTTCGGGGAACACGAACGGATGGTCATCGCCGGTGCGGCCATCGCGGCGCGCGAATCGGGATTGCCGATCATCAGCCACTGTGAACGATCGAAGGGCGCCGAGCTGCAGCAGGCGATCCTCGCCGGCCACGACGTGGATCTCTCGCGCTGCCTCATCGGCCATCAAGACGAGGAACCCGACGTCGAGAACCTCCGCACGATCGTCGACCGCGGGTCGTTCGTGGGGATCGATCGCATCGGGCTCGAACTCCTCGCTCCCGACTCCCGCCGCGCCGATCACCTCGCGTTGCTCGTCACCGAGGGGTACGCCGACTGGGTGTGCCTCTCGCAGGATCACATGTGCTGCCTCACCTCGCCGAAGTTCCCCTACCCGGTACCCGCAGAGTTCGCCGAGGTGTTCGACCAGGTGCTTCCGGTCGCCCTCGAACAGATGGTGGGCCGGCCGCACACGTTCCTGTTCACCGACTTCCTCCCGCGGCTCCGCGACCGGGGCGTCGGCGACGACGTCATCGACGCGATGCTCGTCGACAATCCGCGCCGGCTGTTGGCCGGGGTGTGAACGCGCGCATGCGGATCGCCACGTGGAACGTCAACTCACTGAAGGCGCGCCTTCCGCGCGTCGAGGAGTGGCTCCAGTATGCGGGGCCCGACGTCCTCTGTCTCCAGGAGACGAAGCTCGCGGACAAAGCGTTTCCGCAGCTCACGTTCTCCGCGCTCGGCTACGACAGCGTGCACTACGGGCAGGGCCAGTGGAACGGCGTCGCGATCCTGTCACGCGTCGGGATCGAAGACGTGACGACCGGATTCGGCGACCTCGACGACCCCTACGTTGGTGACGCGCGGTTGATCGCCGCGACCTGCGGCGGCGTCCGCATCGTCAGCGTGTACGTACCCAACGGACGCGAGGTCGACTCCGAGTTCTACGAACGCAAGCTCGTGTGGTTCGAACGCCTGCGGCAGTGGCTCGACGCCAACCACCAACCGACCGACAAGGTCGCGGTGCTCGGCGACTTCAACGTCGCGCCCGAAGATCGCGATGTCTGGAGCGTCAAGGCCTTCGAAGGCTCCACGCACGTCACGAAACGCGAGCGCGACGCCCTCGCGCAGCTCCGCGACTGGGGAATGGTCGACACCTTCCGCGCCGTGTACCCGCAGGAACGCATCTACTCGTACTGGGACTACCGCCGCGGCGATTTCCACGAGGGTCGCGGCATGCGCATCGACCTCGTGTACGCGACGAGGCCCGTGGCGGATTCCGTCACCTGGGCGCTCGTCGACCGCAACGCCCGCAAGGGCCAACAGCCGTCCGACCACGCACCCGTCATCGTGGAGTTCGGCGACTGACCCGCCGGCTTCCCTGCGGCGAGGGAGGGTCACGGGTCAGAGCTCGGTCAGGTCGACTCGCTCGGAGCTCCAGTTGTAGAGCGGCGAGGCACCGGTCGATCGCACGGTGGGGCGCGCGCCCGTCAGCACGAGCCGGTGCACGCGCGCGTCGGACTCGTAGCAGTCGTCGGCCGCGAAATCGGCGACGATCCGACCGAGCGACCGTTCCAGCAGATACTCGACGACGGCAGGCAGGGTTTCGGCACACCGCAACATCCAGGAGTGGGACGCGTTGCTCACCACGACCAGCTCACCCCGTGTGCGCCGCACTGCGTCGGCCGCGGCGGCCAACGGCACGATGCGATCCCGATCGCCGTGCACCGCGATCAACGGCGTGCCGTGCAGGTGCAGGCGGTCGAGCAATTCGCGACTCGGACCGGTACGGAGGATCGACGCGGCCGCCCGGAAGACATCCCATGGACGTGACACATGATGCGCGAGCGCACGGCGCGAGTCCGCGCCGAGGGTGAACATCCCTTTCGACTGCCGCGGCACCGCGTCGACGAGGTCGATGGCGAAGTCGATCATGAACTTCGCGAACATCGGTGGGAGCAACAGCCAACGCTGCACGTTGTCCCACGGCTCGCCCACGATCGCGTTGAGGAGGACCACGACGAGCGCCTGATCGGGGCGGTTGGCCGCGACCTCGGTGACGATCCGGCCGCCCATCGAGTGGCCGGCGAGCACCGCACGCTTCACGCCGAGCGTCTCCAACGTACGGCTCACGAGATCGGCCGAGTCGTACAGGTCGGTGATCCCGAGGGAATCGGTGTCGCCGTGACCGGGCGCATCGATCGCGATCACACAGAAGCCGAGGTGCGCGAGGCGGCCGAGCGAACGCTGATAGATGGAACCGCTGGCCCCGAACCCGTTGACCATCACGAACGGCAGGCCCCGACCGGCGACGGAGATCCCGACCCGATGGCCGTCCGGGAGGCGCACGATGTGACGGACCAACCGGGCCGATCCGACCCTCGGCGTTGCCTCGCCCGGCCTGTCGATCGTGGTCGCCATCTACCACTCCCCTTCGCTCCGGCCGTCGCTTCGACGCCGGCACAGTCTGGCGCCTCGCGACCGCGTCATCGCGAATCGGCCGGGCGGCCGGGAATCCACCGCCCCACCACCGGGGCGCGCCATCATGCGAGGAGCGGCTTCTCCGGACACGGGACCGTCCCGGGCCCGAGAACCGTACGTTGCCTCGGGAACTCGACGTTCAGGTCTCGCGTGGGTCGACCGATGAATCGTCAGAGCTGCCGAACGACTGTATTGGGGCATCCGGCATGCACACCGCTCGACGTCTCGACCTCCGCTCACTCCCGGTGATCGCCGTCGCGGTCCTCCTCGGACTGGCCACGGTGCCGCTCCTGGGTTCCCGTCCCGCCGCCGCAGCAGGTTTCACGGTGAACGACACCGGCGACGGCGGCGACTTCAACCACGGCGACGGAGTCTGCGAGACGGCCAACGGCAACGCGATCTGCACGCTGCGCGCCGCGATCGAAGAAACCAACGCGCTGGCGGGCGCGGACACCATCACCGTTCCCGCGATGTCGATCCCCCTGGTCACCGCGGGGGCCACCGGCGAGTTCCACATCACCGACGATCTGACGATCACCGGCGCCGGCGTCGCGACGACCTCCGTCGACGCGGCGGGCGCGGGCACGCACCACCGTTGGGCCACCGTCGATTCCGGTGCGACCCTCACCATTTCCGGCATGACGCTCGGCTCGGGCGAAGCGCCCGGCGGGGGCGGCGACGGGGACAACGGCGGCAACATCCTGAACCACGGCACCGTGCACCTCGATCACGTGACCATCGGTTCGGGCAACGCACCCGCCGGGGAGGGCGGCAACATCTGGAGCGACGGCACGGTGACGATCGCGAGCAGCCTCGTCGGCGAAGGCACGTCGAACGCCAAGGGCGGCGGCATCGAGAGCACCGGCACGTTGACGGCGTCGGACACCGAACTCGTCAAGAACGCCAGCGGCGACGGCGGCGCGATCGACAACAGTGGAACCGCGACGCTTACTCGCGTCACCATCCACGACGCCGGGGACGCTTCCAACGCCAACACCGCAAGCGGCAACGGTGGCGGTCTCCACAACACGGGAACGCTCACCGCGACGGAACTCACGGTGAACGGCAACACCGCGCAGGGCCGCGGCGGCGGGATCGACAACGAAGGCGGCTCGATGACAATCGGCGACAACTCGGTTGTCGGCGCCAACACCACGGCCGGCCTGGGCGGCGGAATCGCCAGTCAGGGAACGCTCGTGCTGACCGACACGCAGGTGAACGGCAACAGCGCGACCGGCAGTTCGGGACCGCACGGCATCGGCGGCGGCGTCGCCATCCTCGGATCGACCACCACGCTCACCCGGGTGTCCGTGACCGGGAACTCCGCCCTTGGAATTGCCGCCGGTGGACTCGCGGTCGCGAACGCCGGCGGCGGCGCTCCCGGGGTGACGGCAACCGACCTCGTCGTCTCGAACAACACCACGGCGGGTTTCGGGGGCGGGATCACGGTGTTCGGGTTCGGCCCGGTGGCCGGACCAACCGTCGAGATGCACCGCGCGACGCTGGCGTCGAACACTGCCGCGACGGGCGGGGCCGTCGCGATGACGAGCGGATCGCTCACGCTCGAGAACGCGACGATCAGCGGCAACTCGTCGACACCCACCGCCGGTGCGGCCGTGGTCGGCATCAGCGGCGCGGGCGGCGATCTGACCCTGAACTTCTCGACGATCTCGAACAACGACGCCGGCGTCGTACAGACCAACTCGGGCACGATCACCACGGCCGCCTCCCTGTTCGCCGACAATGCCGGCGGTAATTGTTCGGGCACCGTCGCGTCGAACGGCCACAACGTCGACGCCGGGACCACATGCGCGTTCGCCGGCGCCGGCGACGTCGTGAACGCCGGCGCGATGCTGGGATCCACTCCTGCAACCCTCGGTGCGCTCGCCGCCAACGGCGGCGCGATCAGCGGACTCCACACGCACGCGCTCCTCGCGTCGAACCCCGCGATCTCGCTGGTTCCGAGCGGCTGCCCGGCAACCGACGAGATCGGCACCACGCGCCCGGCCACCGATTGCAGCGCCGGAGCGTTCCAGTACGTCGCCCCGTCTCCGAGTCCGGCGACGACCACGACCGCCGCCGCGACGACCACGGCCTCGACCGCCACCACCACGGGAGCCGCGACCGGCGCCGCCGCGCCGAACGCCGAGTCGACGCCACCGCCTCCCCGGGCCGTCTCGGGCGCTCTCCCACTGACCGGTGCCGACGAAGCCGGCGAACTGCAACTCGCGTCGCTCGCCATCGCTCTCGGTGCCGGCATGATCGGTGCGAGTCGTCGGAGACGCGCCGCTCGGGTGTGACAACCGTCATCTCGACAGGATGCGGGCGAGTCGGGCAGGCTGATGGGGTCGGTTCGCCGCCGAGCCGCTGAGGGCCTCCGCCGGGGACTTCGCTGGGGATGCCGTGCTCACTCGCCTTGCCCTGTTCACCATTCGCCGCCGGAAGCTCGTCCTCGCGCTCACCGGCGTCTTCGTCGTGCTCGCCGCGATCGGCGGCAACAACGTCGCCGATCACCTGAAGACCGGCGGATTCCAGGACCCCACGTCGGAGTCCGCTCGAGCCGAACGCGAGCTCGATCACGTCTTCGGACCCGGCGCCGCGAATCCGAACGTCGTGCTCCTCGTCACCGCCCGACGCGGCTCCGTGGACGACGCGACAGTCGCCACGGCGGGGACGCGCCTCACCGAGGCGCTCCGCCGAATGCCCGGCATCGTCTCCTCGACGTCATATTGGACCTTGCAACACGCGCCGCCGCTCAAGTCGCACGACGGTCGCCAGGCGATGATCCTCGGGGCGATCGGCGGAAGCGACGACGCGATCAACCACGCCGTCGGACGGATCGCCCGCCGCTTCGATCGCCGCGAGGAAGCCGTCACGATCGCGGTGGGCGGCCGAGCCGAGATCTTCCACGAGATCGGAACGCAGATCCAGTCCGATCTCACCAAGGCCGAGCTCATCGCGCTCCCGATCACGCTGCTGCTCCTGATCCTCGTGTTCGGCAGCGTGGTCGCCGCGGGACTCCCGTTGGCCGTCGGCGGCGTGTCGATCGTCGGCACGCTGTTCGCGTTGCGGATCATCGCGTCGCTCACCGACGTCTCGGTGTTCTCCATGAACATGACCACCGCGATGGGACTCGGCCTCGGCATCGACTACAGCCTGTTCATCGTCTCCCGATATCGCGAGGAGCTGCGCCGTGGACTCGAGCCGAACGACGCGATCGTGCGCACCGTGCAGACCGCGGGGAAGACGGTCGCGTTCAGCTCCCTGACGGTCTCCGTTTCGCTCGCCGCGCTGCTTGTCTTCCCGCTCTCGTTCCTCCGGTCCTTCGCGTACGCGGGGATCGCGGTCGGCATCGTCGCGGCCGCCGGTTCGGTGATCTTCCTCCCGGCACTGATCGCGGTGCTGGGACGCAACGTCGATCGCTTCGTCCTCTGGCACCACGAACCGAAGCCGGTCGGCGAGGGACTCTGGCACCGGATCGCCGTGTTCGTCATGCGCAGGCCCGTCGCCGTCGCGTCGAGCGTGATCGTGTTTCTCGTGATACTCGGTATCCCATTCTTCCACGTCGCCCTCGCCGTTCCCGACCACCGGGTGCTCCCCTCGAGCGCGTCGGCTCGGAAGGTCAGCGAACAGTTGCGAGCACACTTTTCGTCGAACGAAGCGAACGCGCTCGCCGTCGTCGCCGCTCGCGTGCCCGACGTCGCCTCTCGCACGCACGACGTCGCCGTGTACGCCGCATCACTCTCGATGATTCCGGGCGTCTCCCGCGTCGACAGCCGGGCCGGCATCTACGCCTTCGGCAAACAGCTCGTTCCCCCGGGAGCTCTCACGGCCCGCTTCAACGCGTCCGATGGGACCTGGCTCTCGGTGGTCCCGACCGAGACGGTGGAGGCGATGTCACCGCAGGGCGAACATCTCGTCCACGAGATCCGTGACGCGACGGCACCGTTCGCCGTCAAGGTGAGCGGTTCTTCGGCCATCCTCGTGGACGAGAAGGCCGCGCTGTTCGCCAGACTCCCCGTCGCCCTCGCCCTGATCGCGTTGAGCACCTTCGTGCTGCTGTTCATGATGTTCGGGGGCCTGCTCGTTCCCGTGAAGGCCCTCGTCATCAACGTCTTGAGCCTCTCGGCGACGTTCGGCGCCATGGTCTGGATCTTCCAGGACGGGCACCTGTCGCATGTCCTCGACTTCACCTCCACCGGAACGCTCGACAACACCATCCCGATCCTCATGTTCTGCATCGCGTTCGGACTCTCGATGGACTACGAGGTCTTCCTCTTGTCTCGCATCAAGGAGGAATACGACCGCACCGGCGACAACACCGCGTCCGTGGCGATCGGCCTCGAGCGGACAGGCCGTATCGTGACCGCGGCCGCGCTGCTCATCAGCGTGGTGATGCTGGCGTTCGCGTCGTCGTCGATCACGTTCATCAAGCTGTTCGGGATCGGACTCGCCATCGCGGTGCTCATGGACGCCTTCGTCATCCGCGCCACGCTCGTCCCGGCGTTCATGCGCCTGGCCGGCCGGGCCAACTGGTGGGCCCCGGCTCCGCTGCGCCGGTTCTACGAGCGCTTCGGAATCAACGAGTCGGACGGCCTCGAGTTCGAAGCACCGCCGGAGTCACCCGACCCGCAATCCGGTTCCATCGAAGTGGCCGAGTCATGACGCCTTTCGCAATTCCGGACATTTCTCCCCGACGTATGTCAACGAACCGCCCCCCTGATGCGTCATAGTCCTCAGACGCCCGAGCGTGGGCAGGGAGGCGGGAGCGCGACATGATGGGTCGGGGAGATCGGCAGGGCCCGCGAGACGTTGCCGGGCGGCCATTTCGACGGGGTCGCGCCGCGAGCGTGTTGCTCGCCCCACTCCTGTGCGCCACCTTCCAGTTCGCCGGCCTGGCCGTCGCGGCTCCCTCTGCCGGCGCGGCAACCATCACCGGCCCGGCCCCGATCGGTTCGGCCCCGATCGGTTCGGCCGCGAGCAGTCCGGCCCCGAGCACCCTCACGACGCTCGACGGCACTTACGTCGTCCAGGCCGCCGACGGCCGCGCCGTCGAGGCCGAGTTCGAGTACCTGCGCGTCGGCCGCGCGTACTACCGACTCGTCGGGATGCCCGCGGCGAGCGCGCAACCCAATGATTCCATTCGCGTCACCGGCACGCTCGACGGATCGGACCTGACCGTGTCCTCCGTCTCGGTCCTGCCCACACTCCGCGGCGCGGCCGCCGCGTCCGCGGCGGCGTCCGTGGCGCCGCTCCCGAGCAGCGTGTCCCTGCTCGTGATCCTCGTGAAGTACGGCGCGTCGGCACCGACCGCGACCCAGGCTCAGGCCAACGACTTCGTCTTCAACAAGGTCAACCGTTGGTACAACGACACGTCGTACGGCCAGCTGCAGTTCACCGGCACCACCACGCCCGTGCTCACGATCCCCGATCCCGGATCCTGCAATTGGCTCGGCCTCGCCGGTTCCGCCGAACAGGCAGCCGACGCGGCGGGCTACAACTCGTCGAGCTACACCAAGCGGATGATCGTGTTCCCGCGCCGCGAGGACTGCACGTTCCCGGGCCGCAGCGACGTCATCACGGGGCTGGCCGAGATCGGCAGCACCCACGTGTGGCTCAACAACGGGTTGAGCGACCCGAACGACGGCTATTCGTTCCTGGGACCCGTCCACGAGCTCGGGCACACGCTCGGCCTCAACCACGCGCATTCGCTCAGCTGCGCGCCGGACGCCCTGACCTTGACGTGCGCGGTGTTCGGAACGCTCGACGACTACGGCAACTCGTGGGACGCGATGGGCACCAACTGGCCCGGCGACAACTGGGGATCGGTCGTCGAGTTCTCCGCGCTGTCCAAGCAACGACTGGGTTGGCTGAGCGGGCGCGTGGCCGTTGCCCATCCGTCGCAGAGCATCCGCATCGCGCCGCTCGAAGCCGCGGCGCCCGGCCTCCCACAGGCGATCGCGATCTCGACGCCACTGCACGAGTATTGGATCGAGTTCCGCCAACCGACGGGCCCGGACGCGTTTCTCTCCCACTACCCCGCGACGACGAGCGGTGTGTTCGTCAACATGCGCGACGACACCTTCATCCACGACAACGGCCCCGCGCTCCTCGACATGCATCCGGCGACCGCCGGCGACTTCGCCGACGCCGCGTTGCAACCCAACGAGTCCTGGACCGATCCGGAACAGGTCTTCACGCTCGTCGTTCACCCCGGCGACGCAACCGGCATCACCGTCGACGTGCTGGCCGGCCAGGTCACCCGGCCGGCCGCGCCGAGCGGCGTGAGCGCGACCGCCGGCGACACCGCCGCGCTGGTTCGATGGAACGCGCCCGCGTCGAACGGCGGGAGCGCCATCGTCGGTTCTCGCGTCTCGGTGAACGGCGCGAACCCCGTGCTCGTCGCGGGAGCATCGACCTCCCAACTCATCACCGGACTGACCAACGGCGTCAGCTACACGTTCACCGTCGAGGTACAGAACAGTGTCGGATGGTCGCCGGTTTCGACCGCGTCCGCCGCCATCGTCCCTGCCGCCGGCGCCGCGAAACCGACGCTGCCCCGCAACGTCACGGCGATCGCACACGACCGCTCCGTTGATCTCTCGTGGGATGCGCCGGCATCGGATGGCGGCGCTCCCATCACGACGTACGGCGTGTGGTCGCAGCCCGGGCACGTCCTGCGTACCGCGGTCGACGGATCGACGACCCACGTCACGGTCTCCGGGCTCGACAATGGGACCACCTACACCTTCGAGGTGGCCGCAGGGAACGCACTGAACCACGGCGATGCCGCGTCGTCGAACACGGTGGTGCCGTTCGGCGTGCCGGATCCGCCGTTGAACGTCGTCGCGACACCACACGACGGCAGTGCGAGCGTGACGTGGAGCGCACCCGCATCGGACCGAGGCAGCCCGATCACCGGATACACGATCGTCCCCTCGACCCCCGGCGTCAACCCGATCGAAGTCGGGCCCACGACGACGAGCTACCTCCTCGTCGGCGTCCCCAACGGCACGGGCATCTCGTTCACCATCGCGGCGAAGAACGCTTTCGGCACCGGCACCGGCACGATCTCGAACTCGGTGGTGCCGACCAATCCGAACCAGCCGAACGTCGTCGTCAAGCCCGAGGCGATCACACGCGTCGGGTACTGGATGCTCGACGCGTCCGGCGGCGTCTACGCGTTCGGTGACGCCAAGACCAAAGGCGACGCCCGCAGCACCGGATCAGGCACCCGCACCCACCTCGAACCCACACCATCAGGCAACGGCTACTGGATCATCGACGCCACCGGCACCGTCACCGCCCTCGGCGACGCCCACACCCTCGGCAACGCCGGCCGCGCCGGCTGGGCCACCGACGAACGCGCCACCAGCCTCTCGGCCACACCATCAGGCAACGGCTACTGGATCTTCACCAACAAAGGCCGCGTCCAGGCCTTCGGCGACGCCACCTACTACGGCGACATGTCCACGACCCACCTCAACGGCCCCGTCCTCGGCTCCATCGCCACCCCCACCGGCCACGGCTACTGGATGGTCGCATCCGACGGCGGCATCTTCGCCTTCGGCGACGCCGCCTTCCACGGCTCCATGGGCGGCCGCCACCTCAACGCCCCCGTCCAATCACTCGTCCCCACCGCCGACAACCACGGCTACTGGCTCGTCGCCAGCGACGGCGGCATCTTCGCCTTCGGCAACGCCGCCTTCCACGGCTCCATGGGCGCCACCCACCTCAACCGGCCCGTCGTCGGCATGGTCCGCTACGGCAACGGCTACCTCATGGTCGGCGCCGACGGCGGCATCTTCGACTTCTCCGACCTCGCCTACAAAGGCAGCCTCGGCGACAACCCACCCCCCACCGGCATCACCAGCGTCGCCGCCCTCAACGGATAGCGGCCGCGAACGGGGCGGGCCGAAGGCCGCTACCGCTTGGGCAGCGAGAGCGCCGAGTCGTTCCGACAGGTGTCGGACACCTTGCCGTGCACGGTCACGTCGGCCGTCCAGCTGACGGAGCCTCGCAACTTCGGCATCAGCTTGGTCGGGACGTCGACCTCGACCTTCTGCATGTCGAGTCCGCCCCCACCCGGAGAGGCCTCCCTGAAGTTCCGGCCCTTCGCGTCGGACACGAGCGTGCTGCCGAACTTCGTGGTGTGGTCCCACGCCACGACGTAGCGAACACCGCCCGCGCCCAGCAGGGTGACGCGAAACACCGCCTTGGCGTTCGAGTCGAGGTAGTCGGAGAGTCGCCACGTGAATCGCAACCCGGGGCCCGCGTCGGCGGGCAGGCCGCTGAACGACACGCTCTTCGGATCCGCCTTGGGCGAAGCCGCCACGGTGGCCCCCGTGAGGTCCACCACCGCGCCGCGAACGGCCTTGGCGTCTCCCTTCTTGTCCACACAGGAGACCGGGAGCTTCGACGCCGCCGCGGCCGGGACCGCGCCCACCAACCCCGTGCTCAGCATCCCGGCAAGGATCACGAATCCGAGTCCTGCGCGTCGTGCCATGACGGAACCATAGGCCCCCAGGCGATTGGGGCGAATTTGTTGTCCGATTTGTAAACCTTTTACCCGTGCCGGGGGTCTACTCCCCGACGGACCGCTCGCATACCCGCATCGAGCGCACGCTCTCAGCTCTTGGCTTTGATGGCCTCGATGATCTTGGGGACGACCTTGGTGGCGTCGCCGATGATGCCGAGGTCGGCCACGCCGAAGATCGGCGCCTCGCCGTCCTTGTTGATAGCGATGATGGTGTCGGAGCCCTTCATGCCCACGAGGTGCTGGGTGGCACCCGAGATGCCGATGGCGATGTAGAGCTTCGGCTTCACGGTCTTGCCGGTCTGGCCCACCTGCTTCGAGTACGGCACCCACCCGGCGTCGACGATCGCACGCGACGCGCCCGACGCGCCGTTGAGCAACTTCGCCAGCTCGTCGACGAGCGGGCCGTAGTTCTCCTGCGCGCCGATGCCGCGTCCGCCGGAGACGACCACCGTCGCGTCCTCGAGCTTCGGGCCTACGCGCTCTTCGACGTGACGCTCGAGCACCTGCGCCTCGCCGGAACGACCGAGGTCGCCGGCGTCCACGTTCTCGACCGTGCCCGCGCCCGCACCACCGGGCTCGGGCGCGAACGACTTCGGCCGGATCGCCGCGAGGTAGGGCTTCTCACCCGTGTACTTCGCGTCGACGAGCGTGTTGCCGCCGAAGATCGCGGTACCGACGATCACGGAGTCGCCGTCGACCGCGATCGACATGCCGTTGGTGAGCGCGGGCCGGTCGAGCCGCGCCGACAACCGGGCGATCGCGTCACGACCGTCGTAGCTCTGCGCGAACAGCACGAGATCCGGCGACTGCTCACCGATCAACTTCGCCAACGCCGACGCGCCGACCATGCCGACGAGCGTGGTGCCGGGGTCGACCGCGTACACCTTCGCCGCGCCGTACTCGCCGAGCTGCGGGGCGATCGCCGTGGCGTTCGCACCCACGAACACGGCCTCGACCGTGTCGCCGAGCTCGCGCGCCTTGGTCAACAACTCGAGCGTCGCGCCGGTGGCCTTGTCGCCCTCGGCCTCCGCGTACACCCAAACCTTGGACAGTCCCATGATTCCTGCTTTCTCAGGTTGTTTGAGGGGGCACCTCAGGCCCGGGCTCGGGGTTGCCCCGAGCCCGAACGAGACGATGGTGGGCTGGAGCGGCTGCGCCAGCAGCTGCGACCATCAGACTCAGACGAGCTTGAGCTGCTCGAGGAACGCAACGACGCGTTCATGAGCCGTACCGTCGTCTTCGATCTTCTCGCCGGCCTGACGCTCCGGTGCCGCCGCGATGTTCACGATCTCCTGGCGGGCACCCGCCCAACCGACCGGGTCCACACCGAGATCTGCCGGCGTCACCTGGTCGACGGGCTTGTTCTTGGCCGCCATGATCCCCTTGAACGACGGGTACCGCGGCTCGACCACACCGGCCGTCACGCTGACGACCGCGGGCAGCGAGGCTTCGACGACGTCGTACCCGTTCTCGGTCTGGCGCTGGATCTTCACCGTGCCGCTCTCGAGCTCGACGTGCTTGGCGAAGGTGAGGGACGGCCAGCCGAGCAACTCCGCGACCTGCGCGGGGATCGTGCCCGTGTAGCCGTCGGTCGATTCCGTCGCGGTCAGCACGAGGTCGATCCCGCCGACGCGCTCGACCGACTTGGCGATCACCTTCGCCGTCGTCAGCGCGTCGGAACCCTGCAACGCCGGGTCCGAGACGAGCACCGCCTTCGCCGCACCCATGGCCAGCGCGGTGCGCAGCCCGGAGACCTCACCGTTGGGCGCCATCGACACGAGCGTGACCTCACCGCTACCCGCGGCATCGACGAGCTGCAACGCCATCTCGACGCCGTAGCTGTCGGACTCATCGAGGATCAGCTTGCCTTCGCGCTTCAGGGTCTTGGTGTTCGGATCCAACTCGCCCGGCGTGGCCGGGTCAGGGATCTGCTTCACACAGACGATGATGTTCATATCGCTCCAACTGCTCTGGCCAACTGCTCTGGGGGCGCGCCCGGATGCGGGTGAGCCTTCCGTGACCGGAAGATTCTGACCGGTTTCGGTGCTCGGATGCGAAGCGGAGCCCGGTCGTTGTTCACGGAACTCTTATTTGGATACGCCATAGTGCTCAGGAACCCGGAAGAACATTGGATTCCCATGGAACGCCTTCGGACCCCGAGCCGGCACCGCGCCCGGTGGCTTGCCGCCGCCTCGCTCGCACTCGCGCTCGTGCTCGGATTCGCCTTCGGCCCCCGGCCGGGCGGGGCAACGACCCGACACGCCGCATCCGCCGGCCACCGGGCCCGTCGTCCGAGCGGGCGTTCCACGTCTTCCTCGGCACTCCCACCGTCGCCGTCGGCCGCGGGGAACGGCCGCGTCTCCGTGTTGCACGTGGCCGGACTTCATGGCAACGTCCGCGAAGTCCACGTCTACCGCCCGAGCGTCCCCGACTCGGCGACGCTCCCCGTCGTCTACTTCCTCCACGGAGTGCCCGGCTCGGCGAACGACGTCTTCCGCGCCGGGATCGCGGCGCGGCTCGACATGGCGTTCAGGAACGGCGCCGCGCCGTTCGTGCTCGTGTCGCCCGACGGCAACGGCGCCAGTCACAACGACACCGAGTGGGCCGACGCGCTCGACGGCACTGACACCGTCGAGTCCGACCTCGTCGCCAAGATCGTCCCGGCCGTCGAGGGATCCGCCCCACGAGACCGTGGCCACCGCGCGATCGCCGGGTTCTCGATGGGCGGCTACGGCGCGATGAACATCGCCGAACGGCACCCTTCGATGTTCGGACAGGTCGTGAGCATCTCGGGGTATTTCCACGTCGATGACCCCGACGCGATGTTCGGCAACGAGCTCCTCGCCGAACTGGCCAACCAGCCCGATCAACACGTCGCCGCTCTCGACCACACCCGGGTGCTCCTCCTCGAGGGATCGTCCGACGCGGAGCCGGTCGTGAACGGCGAAGCGGCACGATTCGGCGCGCTCCTCGACTCCGCCGGAATCGCCCATACGCTGCACGTCGATCCCGGCGGTCACCACTGGACGTTCGTGACGAGTGAAGAGCCGATCTGGACGGGCTTCCTCGAGCTCGGCTGGCACGGTTGAGCTCGGGCCGGCACGGCCCGAGCCGCAGCGGACCGAAGGTCACCGCTACCGTCGTCTGCCGATGAGCTCACCGGACACCCAGGTCGTCGTGGTCGGCGCCGGCCCGGCCGGGATCGCGGCCGCCCTCACCATGGTCGACCACGGCGTCGACACGATCGTCGTCGACAAGGCGCGCTTCCCCCGGGACAAGACCTGCGGCGACGGCCTGACCACCGCGGCACTCAGGCAACTCGAACGTCTCGGACTACCCCGGACGGCGATCGACGCCATGCAGACGGTGCACGACGTCGTACTGGTCGGTCCGAGCGGGCGACGCATCCCCCTCGAGCTCCCCGACAACGGGACCTACGCAACGGTGACCCCGCGGACGCACCTCGACCACGCGTTGGTGCAACTCGCGCGCGCTCGCGGCGTCGATGTTCGCGTCGGTGCGGGCGTCCACTCCGTCGTCGTCGACGGCGACGGTGCCAAGGTCGTGCTCGACGACGGCTCCGCCCTGCACGGCCGGCATCTCATCGCCGCCGACGGCCACTACTCCACCGTGCGACGCGCGCTCCAGACCGAGCGGCACGATCTCGGGACGTGGCACGCGTTCCGCCAGTACTTCTCGGGCGTCGACGACCCGCGATTGTGGGTGCTCTTCGAAAAGGACCTGCTCCCCGGGTACGCGTGGGTGTTCCCACTGCCCGACGGTCGCGCCAACGTCGGCTTCGGCGTGCTCCGGTCACCGGACCTCAACGGGAAGCGCCTGGCCGCGTGGTGGCGAGATCTGCTCGACCGCCCGACGCTTCGCGAGATCCTCGGGACCAACGCCCGGCCCGAAGGCACGCACCGCGCGTGGCCGATCCCCGGGGCGCTCGACGAGGAGTCACTGACGCACGGCCCGGTGCTGTACGTGGGCGACGCGGCCGGCGCCGCCGATCCGTTGACCGGCGAGGGAATCGGTCAGGCCATCGAGACCGGGATCCTGGCCGCCGAAGCGATCGTCCGGGGCGGCGACGCGTCGGAGATCAGCGCCCGGTACCGGCGCGGTGTCCATCGCTCGCTGGCCCGTGATCTCCGCTTCGCGGCGTCACTCCAGCGCGTGTTCGCGCGTCCGATGGCGGCCCGGGCCGCCCTGCGCGCGATCGACGCGAACGATTGGACCCGCCAAAACTTCGTGCGGTGGATGTTCGAGGACTATCCCCGCGCGCAGTTGCTCACTCCGGATCGCTGGCATCGCGGCGCGATGTCGGGCCCGGGCGCCTACCGGGGCTGAGCCAACCGCGAGGCCGAGCCACCGGCACCGCCGACCGGCAACGACCGCCGACCCCGAAGTTGACGAGCACCGACCGTAGACTTGCGCCCATGACGATGACGCCGTGGCTCAAGACCCCCCACTGGTCCACCGACATCCCGCTCGATTCGTCGCACGCCCGCTTGCCCATCCTCGCCGAGCGCGGCTTCGTGCAACTGCGCGACATCGAGACACCGATCCCTCACGACGAATACCTGGGGCTCGAGTACATCGAGTACAAGAGCGGAGGCGACACCAACTGGGCACCGATCGCGACGCGCGACGGTTCGCTCGAGATCAGCAACTTCTGGACGCCCGGCGACGAACGCCCGGACCGCGACTTCCAGTTCTGCCCCAACGCGAGCAAGGCGCCGACCATCCAGCGCTACGTCGAATCCGTCGGCGCGAACTTCGGACGAGTCCGCATCACGTGCCTGCAACCCCAGAACTACAACGAGTCGTTGCGCCACATCCACCGCGACGACAACAACCGGTTCAACCCCGAGGGATCGGGTTGGATCGTGCGCTCGTGGCTCGAGCTGTCCGACACGGACGGCAGCTACATGATCCTGATGGACCAGGGTGCCGACGGCCTGCCGGATCCGGCGACCGAGGTGCGCATCCCGTTGCATCGCGGCGCACAGTTCGTGATCGACACTCAGCGACTGTGGCACGTCGTCAATCACAACCGCTCCGAACCGCGGTACGCGCTCATCTCGAGCTTCGAGAGCGGTCCCGCATTGGAGGCCTGGATCGACTCGCAGCTCCCCTGACGCGGGCGCCTGCGAGCTACGCCAGCGCGGCGATCAACGCCGCGCCGAACCGTTCTGGGTCCTCGACCATCGGGTAGTGGCCGACGCCGTCGAGCTCGACGAGCGTCGCCTCCGGCCTCGCGGTGTGGAGCCGCCGTGCCATCGGCCACACGGCGATCGGATCGGCCGTCCCCCACACGATGGTCATGGGCGTGGGATGCGACTCGATCGCTCCCGTCCAACGCGATTCGTGGACGCGGCGCTCTTCGAGGTAGCGGATCAGTCGCGGCAGCAACCGGTCGCCGCCCTCACGGACCACCGCGTCCGCCATCGCGCCGAGCTCGTCCGACGCCGGCACCATCGCGGGTGCGCACGTGGCCGCGAGTGCGGCCTCGACGAGCTCGAACCCGAGGGCGTGTTCTTCGGCGAGCATCTCGTCGGGCAGCGAGAGCAGGAGTTGTTGTCCATCGGTGAGCTGGGCCATGTCGAGGTAGATCGAACCATTGGAGATGACCCGCCGCGTGATCTGGAACCCGAGCGTGCCGTCGAGGTTCCGGGCGAGCAACTCGCCTGCCACCGAGTCGCCCATGTCGTGCGCCACGATGACCGCCTCGTCGATCCCGAGCTCGCGGGCCAGTGCCTCGACGATGTCGGCCTGCTCGAACAGCGAATAGCGCTGGTCGGGCTTGGCCGAGAAGCCGTACCCGAGGAAGTCGAACAACACCACCCGGCGGCGTGCCCGCAACGGGCCCACGACTCGTCGCCAGTCGATCGAGCTCGTCGGGAAACCGTGCAGCACGATGACCGGCTCGGCTTCTTCGCGCTCGGCCGACAGCTCGACGACGAAGATCTCGTTGTTCGCCACGACTCGGCGCTCCCCCAGTTGCGCCCAGTCCCCGGCGATGCTCATGGACACAGCCTACGCGGACGGTGGCTGCGACCGGCGGTAGGGTGCGCTGCCAACAGGACGTGAACGGGGGGAAACAGATGCGCGAGCTCGATCGTCGGCAGTTCCTCGGGGCGGCGGCCGGCGCCGCCGTATTCCTCGCCGGGTGCGGCAGCAGTAGCTCCAAGAAGGCCTCCACGTCCGCCACGACGGCCGGCGCGTCCACCACGGTCGGAGCCGCCGGCCTCGGTGACCCGACCAAGGCGCCGTTCGATCACGTCGTCGTCCTCATGATGGAGAACCGCTCGTTCGACCATCTCCTCGGCTGGCTTCCCGGCGCGAACGCCAAGCAGGCCGGGCTCACCTTCCCCGACGCCGCGGGGCAGCCCCAGAAGACCTGGGATCTCGGCACCGACTACCAGGGCTGCAAGTACGGCGACCCGCCGCACCAGTGGCCGGCGGGCGAGACCCATCTCAACGGCGGCAAGGCCGACGGCTTTCTGAAGACCGCGAAGGCCGGCGACCTCTGGCCCATCGGGTACTACGGCGAGGCCGCGGTGCCGATCACCGGCGCGCTCGCGAAGAACTATGCGACGCTCGACAACTACTTCCCGTCGCTCAACGCGGGGACATGGCCGAACCGCCTCTACCTGCACTCGGCGGCGACCGACGTCGACGCAACCGGCATCATGGGCGGTGATCCCGTCGACCAGGTGATCCCGCAGTCGAACTTGCAGGTCGCCATCTGGGACCGGCTGAAGGAAAAGGCGCTCACCGGCAAGTACTACTCCGTCGGCGAGCCGATCACCGCGATCTACAAGAGCCGCAGGTACGACGACATCTCGGTGAAGTACCCGGAGTTCCTCGCCGACGCCAAGGCCGGCACGCTCCCCAACGTCGCGTTCGTGGAACCCGATTTCCGCACCGTGCCCGAGCTCACCGGCACGTCGAACGACGACCACCCGCACGGCAACATCCAGTCGGGCGAAGCGTTGATCGAGGAGGTCTACAACGCACTGAAGGACTCACCGCAGTGGGACCGGACGGTGTTCGTGCTGACCTGGGACGAGTGGGGTGGCTTCTTCGATCACGTCGTGCCTCCGAAGGTCGTCGACAACAACGTGAACCCGGCGCCGGGGCCGCACCCGGACTATTCACAGCTCGGCTTCCGGGTGCCCTGCATCGTGATGGGACCGCACGCGCCGAAGAAGATCGTGTCCGGCGGCAAGCCGTTCGAGCACACCTCGATCACGAAGATGATCGAATGGCGCTGGGGCCTGAAGCCGATGAGCGCGCGGGACCAGAACGCCCGCAACCTCGCCGAGGTGCTCGACTTCTCCAAGACGCGCAAGGCGCTCACGTTGCCGGCGTTCACCGCTCCGGCGCCCACGCCCTGTCCCGCCGCCGGCTGACGATCGAAGAGGCGCTCCGAATCGATCGCCGAGTGGGGTGGCGGGCATCATGCGCGCCGTGCCTTCGATCACTCCGACGTCCACTCGCATTCACGACGACGGCCTCGCGATCGTCGTCCACGACTGGGGCGGCGACGGGCCGCCGACGTTGCTCGCCCACCCCACCGGATTCCACGGCCGGTGTTGGGCCCCGGTCGCCGCGGCACTGGTGCAGGCCGGACGGCGGGTGTGGTCGCTCGACTTCCGCGGCCACGGCGACAGCGACCGCTGCCCCGATGGTTACTCGTGGCACGGCTTCGCCGACGACATCCTCACGGTCGTCGACCATCTCGGCGTACGGGGCGCGTCGGGGTTGCTCGGTGTCGGCCACTCGAAGGGCGGCGCGGCCCTGATGCTCGCGGAGCTGCGCGAGCCCGGCGCCTTCTCCCGGCTCTGGTGCTACGAACCGATCATCTTCCCGTCCGACGACGAGCACCCACCCAACCTCGACAATCCGATGTCGAAGAACGCGTTGAAACGTCGCGCGGCATGGACGTCAGTCGACGAAGCGATCGAGTCGTATTCGTCGAGACCTCCGCTCGACGTGTTGCGGGCCGACGCGATGCGCGCCTACGTCGAATACGGCCTTCGGGAGCGCGCCGACGGCACGTTCGAGCTGAAGTGCCGGCCCGAGGACGAAGCCGCCGTCTTCGCGATGGGCATCGCGCACGGCGCGTATCGCCGGTTGCGCGAGTTGCAGGTCCCGATCGTGGTCGCGTGTGGCGAGCACACGAACGCGATCACGCCCGCGCTGGCCGAGATGCTCGTCACCCGGCTACCCCACGGTCGCGTCGAGGTGCTGGCCGGCCTCGATCACTTCGGCCCGATGCAGGATCCCGACGCCGTCGCCGCCTCGATCCTGCGCTTCGCCGCCGAGTAGCCCCCCGACGTTGCGTCATCTTCGCGCGCATGGCGCGCGCGATTGACGCAACGTTTGGGGGTCAGGCGCGGCGGAGGCCGTCGATCACTTCGGCCCAGCGGTCACGGTTTCCCTTGTACGGCGCATAGAAGCTGATGCGGTCGAGGATGTCGCCGTACCGGGCGCGCAACATGGCGGGGACGCTTTCGGGTTCGCCGACGACGGCGAACGTCTCGAGGATGTCGTCGGTGATCAGCTCGCCCATCTCGACCCACTGACCCTGCTTCGACATCCGGTTCAGCTCGGGATGCAGCTCGCCCCAACCGTGCAGCCCGAGTACGCCGCGGTAGTTGGGCGTGGAGCCGTAGAAGGCGATCTGCTGCTTCGTCATCTGCTTCGCGTTCTCGAATTCGGCCTCGTTCGTGCCCGTCACCACGAACATCGGCCCGGTCACCTGGAAGTCGGCGCGCGCCCTGTTGCCCTTCTTCCACCCGCGTTCGAGGGCGGGCACGGTGACCTCGCGCAGGTACCGCTCGGTGGTGAAGCCGTGGAGGATGATCCCGTCGGCAACTTCGCCCGCGACCTCGGTCATCTTCTCGCCGACCGCGGCCAGCAACACCTTCGGGTCCCCATGGGGATTGACGCCGGGATCGAAGAACGGCGTCATCAACGTGTGGCGGTAGAAGTCGCCGCGGAAGTCGAGCTTCTCGCCGTTGTTCCAGCACCCCCAGATCGCGCGCATGGCGAGGATCAGCTCGCGCATGCGCGCCGCCGGGTGACCCCACGGCATCGAGAACCGCTTCTCGATGTGGGCCTGGATCTGGCTGCCCAACCCCATCAGGAACCGGCCCTCCGAATACGCCTGGAGGTCCCAGCCGATGTTGGCGAGGATCATCGGATTCCGGGCGAACGCCACCGCGATCCCCGTGCCGAGCTCGAGGTGCTGCGTGTGCTCGGCGGCGAGCAGGATCGGGAGGAACGGGTCGTGGTTGATCTCGGCGGTGAACGCGCCGTCGTACCCGATGTCCTCGAGCTCCCGGGCCACGCGCGGTATGGAACGCAGGCTGGTGGCCATCAACGCGCCGTCGACCTTCATGGGCCGCAGCGTACGCGAAACTGGTGGAATGGGCCTGCGGATCTACCCCGACATCGACGACTTCTACGACGCCGACGAACGCCGAAGAGAATCGACGGAGCTCGAGTTCGGCAACCGGTGGCACGACGCGGACGGGCACCGATACTCCCTCTCGTGGGTCGAGGACACCGGCGAGCTGATCCTGCAGCGCCTCGACCCCTCGACGGAGTCGTCGTGGGCGACGGGCCCGGTCGGAACCGTCGTCGACGGCGTCATCACCGGTGCGATCGAAAGCGTGAGCAGGCTGTGAGCGCGAGGTTCCCGGTGGAGATCGCGGCCGTCATCCGCACCCGAGCCGAGCTCGACCGAGTGCTCGCCGGGTGGGACGCCGCCATGCAACGCCCCGATGGCGTCTCCTGGCTGCGCGAACGCATCGCGCAGCACCGGTCCGGTTACCGCTTCGACTCGACCACCGCCCCCACCTGGCCGGCCCCGAGCGCGCCACCCCACGAGCTCTCCGGATCCGACGACTGACCGAACTCTGCGGCCGACCTGATACAAAGGGACCCATGGATATCGAAGAGTTCTACGACGCCGATCCCCGCCGACGTGCCTCCGAGGAGCTGGAGTTCGGCCGAGACTGGCACGACGACACCGGCCGCCGCTTCGAGCTGTCGTGGGTCGAGGACACCGGCGAGCTGTATCTCATGGCCGAACCCGTCGAGCCGATCACCCAGGACATGTTCGGCGACGTCGGATTGCAGGACCTCCCCACCACGCTCGTGACCGTCGAGCAGCTGGCCACGATCACCGGCCGGGATTCGATCGCCCGCGTGCTCGACGGCTGGAGCGACGCGATGGCCGAGGCCGGCAGCGTCGCCTGGATCCGGGCCCGGGTCGCCGCGCACGTCGCGAACCAGGACGCCGCGCCGTCCGGCACTCCCGATCCCGACGACGCCCCCGAGGAGATCGAGGGCGCGTCGGAGAGCTGACCGGGCAACGCCGGCCGCCGCGAGCGAGGCATCCCGGGCAATCGGCCTGGGCCGGCGGCACCGGGTCCGCGATACCTGTCACACCACCGCGGTACCCTCCGGGTATGGGCGTGGGGCTTCCGATGTCGTTGTCGCCGAGTTCGGTCTCGGCCTTCAAGGACTGCCCGCTCGCGTTCAAGTTCGGGTACCTGGACCGGCTGCCGCAACCACCGTCGCCGGCCGCGTCCAAGGGCACGATGGTGCACCGCGCGCTCGAGCTGCTCCACGACCGTCCCGCGGCCGAGCGCACGATCGACGCCGCACTCGCCGATCTCGGCCGGGCCCGGATCGAGATGGCCGATCACCCGGACATCACCGAGCTCGAGCTCACCGACGACGAGCTCGATCGGTTCCACGCCCAGGCCGAGGAGCTCGTGCACCGGTACTTCCTGCTCGAGGATCCCACGAAGGTGCATGCCATCGGGCTCGAGCTGAAGCTCGCCGCCACGATCGGACGGTTGACGCTGCGCGGGATCATCGACCGCCTCGACCTCGACGAGGACGGTGAGCTGATCGTCACGGACTACAAGACCGGTGCGGTGCCGTCGGAGTTCTTCGAGCAGTCACGGATGGGCGGCGTGCACATCTACGCCCTGCTGTGCGAGAAGGTGTTCGGCAAGCGGCCCGCGCGCGTGCAGCTGCTGTACCTGTCGAAGCCCGAGGCGATCATCGCCCTGCCGTCGGAACAGTCGGTCCGCGGGGTGGAGCGCAAGACCACCGCCATCTGGACCGCGGTCGAACGGGCCTGCTCCACCGGCGACTTCCGGCCCAACCCCGGTCGCCTCTGCGACTACTGCACCTTCAAGCCCTACTGCCCCGCCCACGGCGGCGACCCGCAGCTCGCGGCCGAGCTGCGCGGGCCGGGCACGGTCATCGCACCGTCGCTCCCGCTGTTGACACCGGCCTGACTCACCGCACTCGAGCCCACGAGCCCGGCCCACCGGCCTTACCCGCCGGCCCCACCCGCTGGCCGGCTCCGCTGAGTGGCCCGCTGGGTCGGGGTCCGAATCGCGACCACTACGCTGGATCGCTCCATGGCCGAACCCGACTGGTCCACTCGCATCCGCGCTTTCGACGATGCCGTCGAGGCGTGGATCGAACCTCGCCGGAGCGCAACGCTCGACCGCTTCTTCTATTCGCTGTCGAGCGCGGCCGACCACAGCATCCTGTGGCACGCGTGCGGTGCCGTGCGCGCGGCACGCCGCGGCGAGCCCGCGATCGCGCTGCGTATGAGCGCGGCGATGGGCATCGAGTCCGCGCTCACCAACGGGCTCATCAAGGGCCTCTTCCGACGCGTCCGTCCCGCCCCGGAGACGCCGCCGGGCGAACCGCTCCCGTACGGCATGCACCGGCCGATCACGAGCGCGTTCCCGTCGGGCCACGCCACCGCGGCGTTCACCGCGGCGACGTTGCTGACACACCGCGGCGGCTCGCGCCCGGCGTACCTCGGCCTCGCGGCGGTGGTGTCCGCGAGCCGGGTGTACGTGCGGATGCACCACGCGTCCGACGTGATCGGCGGCGCCGTGCTCGGCCTCGCCTTCGGGCAGGTGCTGCGCCGCGTGCTCCCTCTCGAACGCCCGTCACCCGACCGGAGGTTCTCGTGAGTCGTTCTCTTGCCGTCACGTTCGACTACCGCTGCCCGTTCGCGCGCAATGCCCACGAAGCGGTGGTGTACGCCCTGCGCGACGGCGCCGACCTCGACGTGCGGTTCCTGGCGTTCTCCCTCGACCAGGCCCACGTGCACGACGAGGAGCCGCCGATCTGGAGCCGGCCCGACGGCGAACGCGGCACCGGCGTGCTCGCTCTCGAATGGGGCATCGCGGTACGGGATTCCTTCCCCGACCGCTTCTTCGACTTCCACCTCGCCGCCTTCGCGGCCCGCCACGATCACGGCCGCCAGATCAAGGACCCCGCCGTCCTCGCGGACGCCGCGGCGTCGGTGGGCCTCGATGCCGGCGCCGTTGCCGCCGAGGTCGCGAGCGGCCGGCCCCGCACGGTCCTGGCCGCGGAGCACACCGAGGCCGTCGACCGCTGGGCCGTCTTCGGTGTCCCGACCTTCATCGACGGCGACGAAGCCGTGTTCATCAGATTCATGGACCGCGGCCGCATCGACGACCTCGATCGGGCCCTCGACCTCCTCGACTGGACCCGGCTCAACGAGTTCAAGCGCACCCGCATCCCGAAGTAAGCCGAGCGGGCCGCGCCGACACGCCCGCGCGTTTGCGCGGGTCACCGCCACCGATCACAGTGGTGGCGTGCGGATGACGGATGCCGAAGCGATCATGTGGGCGGTCGAGAAGGACCCCGCGCTGCGCTCGGACTTCACCAATATCACGGTGCTGGACAGCCATCCCGACGAAGCGCGCCTGCGCGCCAAGGTGTTGCAGGCGATCGACGAGAACCCCCGCCTCGGCCAGCGCGTCGTCAACCCGCCCCTGCGGCTCGCGCCCCCCGAATGGCGCGACGATCCCACCCTCGACCTCGACTATCACTTCCGCCGCGTCGCGCTCCCGGGTTCGAACGGTCTGCGCGAGCTCCTCGACTTCGCGGCCAGCTTCGCCGCCGCGCCGCTCGACCGCTCCCGTCCGCTCTGGGAGTTCGCCTTCGTCGAGGGTTTCGAAGGCGACCGCTGCGCGTTCGTGCAGAAGATGCACCACACGATCACCGACGGTGTCGGTGGCCTCCGGCTGTCGCTCAGCCTCGTGGACTTCGAGCCCGAGCCCGAGGGCGTCGACATCATCACCCCGTTGCGCGAGATCACCGAGGAGGAGACGGACCGGCGCCGCCACGAAGACGCGGCCGATCCGGTCGACCGCACGTCGCCGCTCGACGTGCTCCTCTCCTCGCTCGGCTACTTCGGCCGGCGCGAGCTGCAGTTCGCGTCGAGTCTGGCCGGTGGTGTCGCCGACTCCGTCACGCACCCCCGCCGGGTACCCAGACGGGCCGCGGCGGCGTGGAGCCTCGCCGGCTCCGTACGCCGCCAGGTGTTCGTCGCCGACAAGGCCCACTCGGGTCTCCTCGCCACCCGCTCGCTCGGCCGCCGGTTCGAGACGTTCAGCGTGTCGGTCGACGAAGCCACCGCGGCCGCGCACGCGCTCGGCGGGACGGTCAACGACCTCTTCGTCACCGGCGTCGCCGGCGCCCTCGGGCTCTACCACGAACGCATGGGAATGCCCGTCGACGAGATGCGCATGGCCATGCCCGTCAACCTCCGGGAGAGCAAGCACGACGCCGGGGCCAATCGGTTCGCACCCAGCCGCGTGCTCGTTCCCGTCATGCCCAAGGATCCGGTCTCGCGCTTCGAGCGCACGCACGAGGTGCTCGCCGGCACGCGCCGCGAACCGGCGCTGCGCGCGGTCGACACCCTGGCCGGGCTCATCTCCTCGATGCCGACGTCGATCCTCGTGGCCGCCACCCGCAGTCAGGCGAACACCATCGACTTTGCCACGTCGAACCTCCGCGGCAGCCCCATCGACCTCTACATGGGCGGGAGTCGAATCGTTGCGAACTTCCCGTTCGGTCCGCGGGCCGGCTGCGCGTTGAACGTCACCGTGCTCTCGTACGGCGGGCGCATGAACATGGGGCTCAACCTCGACCCCGTGGCCGTGACCGATCCCGTCGCGCTGCTCGAGTGCTTCGATGAAGCGTTCGACGCGCTGCTCGCCCACGCCGGCTGACCCCCCTCCCCCCTCCGGCGAACTGGCGGGAGTTACACGGTCTGAGGCCGAAGAACTCCCGCCGAAACGAGGGGGATGCGTCAGTGGCGGGCGCGGGGATCCTGGTGGCCGACGGCCTCGGCCCATTCGCCATAGCCCGGATCCAGCCAGCGGCGATGATCGCACACCGTGGAGCGGTCGAGGACGTACACGTGCAGCGTGGGCGCGTCGTCGGCGAACTCCCCGAGTTGGGGGCCGCGGGGATGCGGCGGTGACGCATCGAGCAGATCGACGAACGCGACCGCGGCAAGCGTGCGGCTCCGGCACTCCGGACAGGCCGACACGGTGGCCGCGTCGAGGCCGTCGGTCAGCGAGAAGAGCAGGTTCGCATCTCCGGGGTCGAGGGTGAGCACCGCGCCGTCGTCGTCGATCAGGAGCGCGCCCTCGTCGACCAGATGCAGCTCCCCCTCGGTCACGCCTGCACGGTACCGCCTACATTGCGCGTATGCGTGCGTTGACGATCCGGCCCGGTGGCGACCTCACGGTGGCCGAGCGTCCCGACCCCGTTCCCCTCGATGACCAGGTGCTGGTGCGAGTGGCCGGTGCGGGCCTCAACCGTGCCGATCTCCTCCAGCGCGCCGGGCACTACCCCCCGCCGCCCGGCGTGCCGGCCGACATTCCGGGGCTCGAGTTCTCGGGCACCGTCGAAGCGCTCGGGCCGGCCGCGACCGGGCTCGCCATCGGCGACCGCGTCTTCGGCATCGTCGCCGGTGGCGCCCAGGCGGAGCTCGTCATCACCCGCGCCTCGCACTGCGCGCGGGTACCTGAATCCCTGGATCTCGTGACCGCGGGCGGCGTACCCGAGGCGTTCATCACCGCGCACGATGCCATGCGGACCCAGGCCCGGCTCGCATCCGGCGAGGTGGTGCTCGTCCACGCGGTCGGCTCCGGTGTCGGGCTCGCCGCGCTCGACCTCGCGCGCGCGTTCGGGTGTCCCGTCGTCGGAACGGCCCGCACCGCGGCGAAGCTTGATCGCGCGCGCACACGCGGACTCGATCACCCGATCGTCGCGCCCGATCCGTTCGACGCCGTCGCGCTCGCCCGCTCGATCACCGACGTGTGCGGCGGGGTCGACGTCGTGCTCGACCTCGTCGGCGGCGAATACGCGCAGGCCGACGTGCTCGCCGCGAACGCGCGCGGTCGTATCGTCTTGATCGGAACACTCGCCGGCGGCAAGGCGACGCTCCCGGTGCTCGCCATGATGTCGAAACGGCTCACGATGATGGGAACGGTGCTGCGCACTCGGTCCGGCGACGAGAAGACCGCGGCAACGGAAGCGTTCGCAGCCGAGGTCGTGCCGTTGCTCGCGTCCGGCGCGGTGGCGCCGGAGATCGAAGCCGTTGTCCCGCTCGAGGATGCTACGAGCGCCTACGAACGGCTCGCCTCGGACTCGACCTTCGGGAAGCTGGTGCTGGCGCTCGATTGAACGGCGCGCGCCGACACGCCCGCGCCCACGCTTTCGGCGTCAGTGCACTGAGAGGGTCAGCGTCGGTGGTTGGGCCGACGCGGTGGCCTCCACGGGACGGACCGCATCGAGTCCGATCACCCAGGTGACCACTCCCTCGAAATCGCCGATCTCGCGGAGTTCGACCACGTGCGGGACGCCCGACGGTTTGATCGACTTCGGGCCCTGGTAGGTGGCAACGCCGGTGTTGAGATCGAATCCGGCCGCGGGTTCGAAGCGGACGACGAGGAAGTACTTCCCGCCGACCGTCACCGGCGCGCCCGATCCGTCTTCGGCGAACGGTCCCGCTTTGTACTCGACCTTGTAGCCGGGCGGCGCGGCCGCGCCGGAGGAGCGGAACACGAACGTGACGCGCGCGAGGCAGCCGTCGCCGGTGGCGTTGACCGCGGTCAACAGCATGGTCGCGGGCGCAACGCCGTTCGTCCGCGGGCTCGTCGTCCCCGCCAGCGGACACGAAGTGGTCGTGGTCGCGCTCGCGGTCGTGGTGGCGGCCGTGGTCGTGGTGGCGGCCGTCGTCGACTCCGTGGTGGCCGGGCCGGTGGTGGTCGTCGTCCCCGTCGTCGTGGTGGATGTCGAAGCGGCCTGCTTGTGCGAGCTCCCGCCGCACGCCGTCAGTCCTGTCACCGCCGCCGTCGACACGGCCATCGCGACCACCGCACACCGTGTGCTCGCTCGTCGCATGCGCCCTCCCGAACCGTCGACCCCGATCCCCTAGCATGACGCAGACCGACCTCCGCCCACGTGCACCCAGGAGCCCACCGTGACCGAACTCGCTCCCACCGACGTCGTCATCGTCGAAGCCGTGCGCTCCCCCATGGGGCGCCGCAACGGCGGCCTCTCCACCATGCACCCCGCCGACCTGCTCGGGACCGTGCAGGTGGCCGCCGTCGAACGCTCCGGCATCGACCCGGGCACGATCGGCCAGGTGTTCGCCGGTTGCGTGACCAAGACCGGCGAGCAAGACTTCAACATCGGGCGCACGGCGTGGCTCTCGGCCGGCTTGCCGATCGGCGTCGCCGCGTCGACCGTCGACACGCAGTGCGGGTCGTCGCAGCACGCCACCAACCAGGCCGCGGCGATGGTCAAGGCCGGTGTGGTCGACATCGCGCTCGCGTGCGGCGTGGAGTCGATGAGCCGGATCCCGATTGGCGCGGCGACCAAACAAGGACCGGGCCGCCCGCTGCCCAAGACGTACTTCCCGCGCTACGAGCCGACGTCGCAGTTCGAAGGCGCGGAACGCATCGCCGATCTCTGGAAGGTCACACGCGACGATTGCGACCGGTTCGGCCTGCAGTCGCAGCAGCGCGCGGGTGCCGCATGGACCGAAGGGCGGTTCGAACGCGAGGTCATCGCGATCGACGCGCCCAATCTCGACGACGACGGCAAGCCCGACGGCACGACACATCGCGTCGAGCGCGACGAAGGCCTGCGTGAGACATCGCTCGAGGCGCTGGCCGCGCTCAAGCCCGTCGCGCGCGAAGACGGCGTGCACACCGCGGGCTCGTCGTCACAGATCACCGACGGCGCGTCGGCCGTGTTGATGATGACCGCGGCGCGCGCGACCGAGCTCGGACTGCGAGCACGGGCGCGCGTGGTCGATCAGTGCCTCGTGGGCGTGGACCCGGTGTTGATGCTCACCGGTCCGATCGACGCCACGAAGCGGTTGCTCGACCGTACCGGCTTGTCGATCGCGGATCTCGACGTGGTGGAGATCAACGAGGCCTTCGCCAGTGTGGTCCTCGCGTGGGAGCGCGAGCTGAAGGGCGACCTCGAGAAGGTCAACCGCAACGGCGGCGCCGTCGCCATCGGCCACCCGCTGGGTGCCACCGGCGCCCGCCTCGTAACGACCGCACTCCACGAGCTCGAGCGCACCGACGGCACGTTCGGGCTCGTCACGATGTGCTGCGGCGGCGGCCTCGGCACCGGCACCCTCATCGAACGCATCGACTGATACACGTCGCCGGCACCACCGAGCCCATTGATGCGTTGATCGAGTGCCGTATGAGGAATGATTTCAACGCATCATCGAGGCAGACATCGTCGTCAGCCGCGGTGACACCACTCCGGTAGATTCCTCCCGTGGCCACCCTCGCCGAACGGCTCGGATACGAACCCGACGCCAAGCTGCTCATCGTCAACTGCGACGACCTGGGATCCACCCGGTCGGCCAACGTCGCCGTCTACGACGCCCTCCGCAACGGTGTCGCCACCAGCGCTTCCCTCATGGTCCCCTGCCCCTGGGCCCGGGACGCGGCCGCCCAGTACCGCGGCGAGGACGTCGGCGTGCACCTCACCCTCAACGCCGAGTACGCGACCTACCGCTGGGGCCCGATCACCCGCTCCCCGAGCCTCCTCGACGGCGACGGCGGCTTCCCGCGCACGATCGAGGACGCGTGGGACCACGCCGATCTCGACGAGGTGATCAGGGAGTGTCGTACCCAGATCGAACGGGCGATCCTGTGGGGCTTCGACGTGAGCCACCTCGACAGCCACATGGGCACCATGCAGTTGCGGCCCGAGTTCTTCGACGTGTACCTCGAGCTCGCGGTCGAGTTCGCGCTCCCGCTGCGCATGGCCGGCGCCAGCCTCGAACACGCGATCGGCTTCCCCTATCGCCGCCTCGCCGCCGAGGAGGGCGTCGTCTTCACCGACCACCTCGTCGTGAGCCCGATGAGCGGCCGGCGCGCCATGGAGCGGGCGCTCTTCGACCTCCGCCCCGGCGTGACCGAGATCTTCCTCCACCCGGCGATCGACACCGACGAGCTCCGCGCGTCGTGTCCCGACTGGGCCGGCCGGGTCGAGGACCACGCGTACGTCTGCAACGACCCCTCGCTCCCCGATCTCGTCGAACGCGCCGGCGTGACCCTCATCGGCTACCGCGAGCTGCGCGAGCTCCAACGCGCCGGGGCCTGAGCCGCGCATGACATCGGCGATGACTCCCGAATCGCTGGCTGCGCTCGTGGCCGCGGCACTGCCCGAGGAACGGCTCACCGCGACCGAGCTCGCGACGTGCTGCTTCACCGAAGGAATGGAAGTGCTCGGCGACGAGACCGGAGCGATCGCGCTCACCACCCGCAGTTGGGACGACTGGACGCTCGCCTGGATCCTGCTCGTCGCCGTGCATCCCGGCCACCAGCGACGCGGCCGCGGCCGAGCGCTCGTGAACGAAGCCATCGCATGGTCGAAGGCCCGCAACGCCCGCGAGCTCCACCTCGGCACCGCGATCCCCCGCTACGTGTGGCCCGGCGTCGACTTCCGATTCACCCCGGCGCTGTGCCTGTTCGACGCCTGTGGCTTCGAGGAGTACGGCACGGGCTTCAACATGGAGATCCCCACCACCTTCCGCGCCGATCCGCCCGCCGGCATCACGGTCGAACGCGAGCTGACCTCCGGCTCGATCGCCCTCGCTCGCGACGAATACCCGCACTGGGAGGAAGAGGTCACCCGGGGCACCGCCAAGGGCGGCTGCTTCGCGGCCCGCAACCAAGACGGCGAGACGGTCGGGTTCGCGTGTCACTCGGTGAATCGCAACGCGCTCGTCGGCCCGATGGCCACGAACCCGAAACGTCAGCATCACGGCGTCGGCCGCGCGCTGCTCGCCGCGCTCTGTGCCGACATCGGCGCGCAATACGGCGTCGACCGCTGCGACATCTCGTGGGTGGGCCCGATCCGCTTCTACGCGAAATGTGGAGCCACGGTGGGCCGCGTCTTCCGCTACGGCAAGCTCGCCCTCTGAGCCGCGACGCGTACGGAATCGCTCAGAACTCGGTTGCGTCGCGCAGCGCCAGCTGCAGCTTCGCGTACTCGGGCGACTTCGTGATCGGGAGCAACGCCATGAGCTTGCCCATGTTCCCGTCGGCCTTCATCCGGCCCTGCATGAACGCGACGTTGAGGTCGAGCTCGCCCTGGTGGACGGCCGTCGAGTCGGCATACGACAGCGTCAGCGTGAAGTCCGGATCGTCGATCGTGCCGAGATGCGATTCGAGCAGGTGTCCGTTCTCGAGGACCCACGAGTACTTCACCTCGCCGCCCGGCGCACCCTTCACCACCCACTGGACCCGCGCCGTCGCGCCCGGATGGTCGGGTTGACCGGCGGACAGCCGGCGGGCTTCGTCCAGCCACTCCTGGGAGAGGTACTTCACGGGCGGGAGTGTACGCGCAGGCCGGCGAACAGGTCATCCTCGGTGTCGCCTTCGGCCACACCGTTGTCGACGAGCGACCGCGCGAGTACGAACTCCTCCCACGGGAAGACCCGGCGGATCACGTCGTCGGGCAGGCGCATCCAGAATCCGTCCGGGTCCACCTGCGTGCGATGGGCCAGCAGTGACTGCCGGCGTTTGTGGAGGTAGTCGCCGACGTCGACGAACGTGGTGAAGTGATCGTCACGGTCGGGGAACCCTCGCTCGAACCACTGGGCGTACGGACTCTCCTCGCCCCGGGCGATGAACGCCTCGTGCAACGCCGTCACCCGCCGCTTCGACCAGCCGGCGTAATAGAGCTTCGACGGTTGCCACGGCGGCCCGAGCTCCGGGTACTGCGAGGCATCTCCAGCGGCATCAAAGGCCGGCAGCGACGAGTCGTGCACGCGAATGTGATCGGGATGCGGGTAGAACTCCTGCTCGTCGCCGTAGGTGATGACCACCTGGGGTCGCTCGGCGCGGATGATGGCCACCAGCCTGCCGACGGCCTCCTCGATCGGGGCATTCGCGAAGTTGTCGGACCGGTGGTTCACCTCGGTGTCGGGCATGCCGGAGTCGTGGTACCCGAGGAGGTGCAACGCCGAGTAGTTCAACACCCGCACGCTCTCCCGCAGTTCGGCTTCCCGCACCGCTTTGAGGTTGGCGCGCACGTCCGGCGTGTCGACCCGGGGATTGAGGATGTCGCCCGCTTCTCCACCGGTGCAACACACGAGCACGGTGCGAATACCCTCCGCCGCGCATTTCGCGGCAACGCCGCTTCCCTTCGAGGCTTCGTCGTCGGGATGGGCGTGGATCGCGAGGAGGCAGAGTGGTTCGGCGGCGGCCATGGCCGCAAACGCTAGCTCAGGGGTCGACCGGCTTCTCGACCGCGTCGTGGACCGGGTCGCCGCCCGCCCCATCGACGCCGCCCGCTTCCTCCACTGCATGCTGCCCGTCGACGGCATGCAGTGCATCGATATCGTGCGGCTCGTTCGGCGCGGCCGGGATTCCCGGCGCGTGCTCGTTCCCACTGAGTGGGTCCAGGCTCGGATGGCCGCGCCGTGCGGACCACAGCTCGACGCGACCGACGTCGGGGACGCGGCGCAGGCGAAGCCGGCGGAACTCGAAGCGCCGGTCGTCCGCGAGCTGGGCGCGCGTCTCGCCGGGCACCGCCAGCATGCCCGGCCGGGCAACGGCAACGATCCGGCTCGCGAGATTGACCACGGGCCCGTAGTAGTCGCCGTCGCGCGAGAGCAACGGCCCGTACGCGATCGCGGCGCGCGCCTCGGGGAGCACGTCGTCGGTCGCGGCCCGCTCCAGGATGGCCAGCGCGGCGTCGGCGCCGGTCGCGGCGTCGTCGGCGACGAACATCACCTCGTCGCCGATCGTCTTCACGATCCGTGCGCCGTGCTCGGCGACCGTGTCGTAGGCGATCTCGTCGAACCGGGTCACCAACGTGCGCAGGTGGGCGTCGTCCAGGCGGCGCGTCAGCGCGGTGTACCCGACCAGGTCGACGAATCCCACCACCGAAGGGATCGCTCCCGAGCCCGGCACCTCCGCCCCCGACGCGTCGGTGGCCACGATCTTGCGCCACACCGCGGTGCGCATCTGGAGCCGGTGCATGTGGTCGACGATCTGGCACAGCGCCTCGAAGTCGTACCGGTCGAGCAGGGACTCCGCGATCTCCTCGTCGGACATCCCCGCGGCCCGTGACTCCGCGATCGCCGCGCCGACGTCGTCGCTCTCCACCTCGGCGATCCGCGCCAACGACGAGCTCAGGACGCGCACCTGAGGGAGCGCATGCTCGAGTGACCAGTTGGGAAACGGCGGGTTCTCGATCTGATCGAGGAATCGCGACAACGCCTCGACGTCGGCGTCGCGAAACGCCGGCGTGTTCGGCGGCAGATCGGGGAACCCGAGCGCGCGCCAGATCCGCAACGTCGTGTCGACGTCGGTGCCGGTGAGCTCGGCGAGCTCCTCCATCGTGTGTCGCGGCTCGCCGGGGAGCACCATGCGATCGAGCGTGAGCAGGGTGAGCCAGTTCTGCGTCGCGGCGCGATCGATCTCTTCACGCGACGCGCCGCGTTTGCGCAGGAAGCCGCGGAGTCGACGGTTCATCGCGGGACCGAACGGGCGGGCGCTACACCGATCGCAGCACGTCCTTCCACGGGAGGTCGCGAGACGCGTCGGGCTCCTTGGGCAGCCCGAGGACCCGCTCGCCGAGGATGTTGCGCATGATGTTCGACGTGCCGCCTTCGATGGTGTTGGCCTGCGCCCGGAGGAACCCGCGCGCCGCCGATCCCAGACCGTCGGCGACGGCCCCGGGCGCGGCCGAGCCGCGTTCGATGAGCCGGAGGCCCGGACCGTCCCATGCAATGCCGCTCGGCCCCTCGAGGTCGAGCGCGAGGTTCTGGAGCCGCTGGTTGAACTCGGCCTGGAAGAGCTTGCCGACCGAGCCCTCGGGCCCGACTTCCCCACCGCTCTTGCGCTTCGCGGCGGCGCGCTGGTTCGTGATCTTGACGAGCCGGCTCTCGATGTAGACCTGCGCCAGCTGCTGGCGCACGAGGGGGTCGTGCACGGGCCGGTGCTCGTCGATCAGCCGGTCCACCGGGCTGCCGCCGATGGCGTCGCCACCGACCGATCCCGCGCCCGACAGCGCCACCCGCTCGTTCATCAGCGTGGTGATCGCGACGCGCCAGCCGTCGCCCTCGCGCCCGATGCGCATCGAGTCCGGCACTCGGGCGTTGTCGAAGAACACCTCGTTGAACTCGGCGTCACCGGTGATCTGCACGAGCGGCCGCACGACCACACCGGGCTGTTCCATGTCGATGATGAAGTAGGTCAGGCCCTGATGCTTGGGAAGATCCGGGTTCGTGCGCGCGACCAGCATGCCCCACTTGGACTGGTGGGCGAACGTGGTCCATACCTTCTGGCCGTTCACGATCCACTCGTCGCCGTCTCGCTCGGCACGCGTCGCGAGACCGGCGACGTCGGAACCGGCACCCGGCTCGCTGAACAGCTGGCACCAGATCTCTTCGTTCGTCGCGCAACCCCGCAACAGCTTCTGCTTCTGTTCCTCGGTGCCCCAATGGATCACCGTCGGCCCGCCCATGCCGATGCCGATGATGTTGTACGGGCGCGGCGCGCGGTACCGGTTGAGGACCTCGTTGACGGGGCGGGCCTGTGTCGGCGTGAGCGACAACCCCGCTCCGTACTCCGCGGGCCACATCGGCGTGGCGTATCCCGCCTCGCCGAGCGCAATGCACCACGTGGAGTAGTCGACTTGCTTGCGGAGCTCGGCGACCCGTTCGTCGTCGCCGGCGTCGACGGCTTCGATCCAGCCCGACGGCAGGTTGGCGCGCAGCCACTCGAGAGTCTGCTCGCGCAACTGTGAGTCGGTGAGCGAAGCGGTGTCGACGGCCATCGGAACCTCCGGGATCTCAGGGCCCGGCGATCGTACCCGTGGCGCGGCACGACGGTCAGGTCGATCGATGGGTCAGGTCGAGTGTCACACTCGCCCGATCGCACGGCTTCGGCCTCCTCGCGCGGTCGTTCCCGACGAGCAACCCGTTAGCCTGGCGGCGCTTGAACGTCGACGAGCCCACCCTGCGCAACGAGATCGTGGATCCGGAAACGCCGCGCTCGACGCGTTCTTCGCGTCCGGACGACGACTTCCGCGTTCCGCCTTCGCCGCTTCGGCGCGTGTTGTCTCTCGCCGCGTTCGTGATCCTGGGACTCGTGATGCTCACCCTCGGCGAGCGCCTCCTGTACTGGGGCAAGGTGCTGCCGGGCGTCGCGGTCCCCGCCGTTCGCGTCGCGGGCAAGTCGGAGCAGGCCGCGCGACTCGCGGTCGACAACCTCGCGAGCTCCCTCCAACACGCGGCGCTGCACGCCCGCGCCGCGGGCCACGACCTGGTCCTGGATCGGGCCGCCATCGACTACCGCATCGATTCCCTCGCCACCATCCGCGCCGCCCGCCGAGCCGGCCGGAAAGGCACGCCGTTGGACCAGATCACCGGCCTGGCCCTCCGCCGGGCGCGCAACGACGAGGTCGCGCTGCGGGTGTCCTACAACCGACGCAAGCTCGACCAGGTCATCGCCGATTGGGCGCGCCAAGTGGACAACGGCCTGGAGAACGGCGCGCTCCAATTCAAGGGGACGACGGTCGTGGCCGTCCCTCCGAAGGCAGGCACGGGAATCCTGCGACGCGAAACTCGCCAGCTCGTCGAGCGCTCGCTGCGGACGGGATCGACCGACGTCGTCGACCTGCCGATCGGACGCGTGCGACCCGAAGTCGATACCGCCGACGTGCAGAAAGTCGCGTCGCGGGCTCGACGCGTGCTGGCCGGGCCCGTGACGATCACGGTCGGCCAGACATTGTTCACGTTGACTCCCGACCAGCTCGCGGGCGTGCTCGCCACCCGCGTCGACCACGGCACCCTCGTCCTCGACGTGAACCGCGACGACCTCCACACGGCCCTCGGTCCGACGCTGCCGCCACTCGAGACCACGCCCGTCGACGCGACCTTCACGGTCAACCCCGACAACTCCGTGAGCGTGACCCCCTCCGTCCCCGGCAAGTTGCTGGACCTCGACGCGATCGCGGGATCGATCGTCGCGGGCGAGCGTTCGATCGTCGGTTCGTTGAAGGACAAGGACGCCGAGCACAACAGCGCCTGGGCCGAGAAGCTACACATCACGCAACTCGTCTCGACCTTCACCACGAAACACCCGGCCGGCCAACCGCGCGTCACGAACATCCACAAGGCCGCGGACACGCTCAACAACACGATCGTCGAACCGGGTCAGACCTTCTCGCTCAACGACAAGCTCGGGCAACGGACGCTCGACAAGGGTTACGTCCCCGCTCCGGCGATCGCGGCCGACCTCGGTCTCTCCGACGAGGTCGGTGGCGGCGTGAGTCAGGTCTCGACCACGCTGTTCAACGCCATCTTCTTCGGCGGCTACAAAGTGGTCGAACACACGCCCCACGCGTACTACATCGACCGTTATCCGATGGGCCGCGAGGCCACCCTCAACTTCCCGTCGATCGACAACAAGTTCACGAACGACTCGCCGAACGGCATCCTGATCCGGGTCGGCTACACCGACACGTCGATCACGGTCAGCTTCTACAGCACCAACGACGGCCGTTCCGTCAAGGCCGAGGGGCCCAATATCCTCGAGCGCACGCCGTTCGTCGCCGAGGACGTCGACTCGCCGTTCCTCTACCAGGGCGACGCGAAGGAAGTGCAGAAGGGCCACGACGGCCTGAAGGTCGAGGTGTTCCGCGTGATCTCGCGGCCGGGGCAGCCCGACGAGCGCGAACGGTTCTTCACCAACTACGCGATGGTCAAGCAGAAGACCGCGCACGGCACGGCACCGCCGACGACCACCACGGTTCCGGGGACACCCTCGTCGTCGACCGCGCCCGGCACGCCCCCGTCGTCCACACCCGGAACCCCGACGAGCGCCGGACCCGTGACGACCCTTCCCGCGACGACCCTCCCCGCCACATCGGCGCCCAAGTAGGCCCTCCCTTCGGAGCGCAACGCTGCGCCGTTCAGCGCCGGCTTCGTTCAGCGCTGGGGCTGGAGCACGCGGATGTCGATGGAGCGCGACGCGGTGTCGAGCTCGCGCAGGGCCGCCAGGATGCGCACGGAGCCCATGTCCATCGTGGACCGGTCCAAGGTGTGCGGCGAATCGACCGTCACGAGCAGACCACCGTGGGCACGTGTGACCGTCACCGACGAACCGGCGGCCGAGCGGTCGTGATTCGCGAGCGTGCGTTCCCACGCGTCGAGCGCGACTTCGGAGTGGCGAGCGAGCGGAGCGACGGCCGCTCGTTCGCACGCCCGGACGAGCGCGTCGCGATCGGCCCGTTCGACGACCTCGGTGACGAACGCTCCGTAGGGATGCAGCGCCGTGCTCCCGGCCACCACCAACGGGATGTGGCTGCGCAACGCGCAGGAGACGCCGTCTTCCAGGGGGGCCGGTTGGGAGCGAGGATGTGCTCGCACGGTGAGCGCCACGTCGATGGCGGTACTGGTCACAGGGCACGCCGCCGTGCGCCCCGACAACCCCGCACAAGGAAATGCCTGCTCTCGTGGCTCGTGACAGCGGACGACTTCGTGGCCCGCCGCGACCAGCGCCTCGATGGCGGGATCTGCAGCTTCGACGGCCGTCTCCATCACCAGCACCCGCATGCGATACCCGTCCTCGCTACCCAACCGGTCACCGCGCATCGTGCGGCCTGGGAGGGGAGCTCCGCGAGAGTCCACGGTCACCAGCGCCGTGACCAAGGTCCCGAATGCCGCGAGCGGCGCGCCACGGTCGCGCCCGCGGGCGTCAACTCGCCGAGTGGTCCGGACGCTCGTGCAGCTTCGTGGCGTACACGGCCGCCTGCGTGCGCCGTTCCATGCCGAGCTTGGCGAGGAGGTTCGACACGTAGTTCTTCACCGTCTTCTCGGCGAGATGGACGCGCTCCGCGATCTGGCGGTTCGTCAACCCCTCGGCGATGAGCTCGAGGATCCGCCGTTCCTGATCCGTCAATCGCGACAGCCGTTCGTCCTCCTCGGGACCGGCGCGCAGCCGCTCGAGCACGCGTCGCGTCACCGCGGGATCGAGCAGGGACTGCCCGGTGGCAACGCGCTTGACCGCGTCGACCAGATCCGTTCCCTTGATCTGCTTGAGGAGATACCCCGCGGCACCGGCCATGATCGCCTGGAACAGCGCTTCGTCGTCGGAGAACGACGTGAGGATGAGGCACTGGATCTCGGGATGCTTCGCCCGCACGTCGCGGCAGACCTCGACCCCGTCGCCGTCGGGCAGGCGCACGTCGAGGATCGCGACGTCCGGACGGGTGGGCGGGATGCGCGACAGCGCCTCGGCCGCGGTGCCCGCCTCTCCGACGACCACCAGGTCACCGCCGTCCTCGAGGAGATCCTTCAACCCGCGCCGCACGACCTCGTGGTCGTCCAAGAGGAACACCCGAACCGGGTCTCCCATTCGTCGCCTCCTACACTTCCGCCCGTGACTCTGGGGTCCGTGGATCAGGCCCGCCTGACCGAGCTGCTCGATGCCGTCCTCGTGGTGGCCGGCGATCTCAGCCTACCGGCCGTGCTCAGGCGGATCGTCGAGGCCGCCTGCGGGCTCGTCGACGCCCAATACGGCGCGCTCGGCGTCTTCGGCAACGACGGGGCCCTCTCGGAGTTCATCACCGTGGGGGCCACACCCGAGATGATCGCCGCCATCGGCGCCTACCCCGAGGGCAAGGGCATCCTCGGGCTGCTGGTGTTGGAGCCGCAGCCGATCCGCCTCACCGACCTCCGGACCCATCCGGACTCCGTCGGCTTCCCGCCCAACCATCCCCCCATGCGCTCCTTCCTCGGGGTGCCGATCCGCATCCGCGAGTCCGTCTTCGGCAACCTCTACCTCTGCGAGAAGCGTTCCGCGCCCGAGTTCAGCGCCGAGGACGAAGCCCTCGTCGTCGCGTTGGCCACCGCGGCGGCCATAGCGGTCGAGAACGCGCGCCTGTCGAGCCGGCTCGAAGAGGCCGCGATCGTGTCGGACCGCGAGCGCATCGCCCGCGACCTGCACGACAAGGTCATCCAACGGCTCTTCGCCACCGGCATGTCGCTCCAGGCGACGCAGCGACGAGCCGTGCTCCCCGACGTCGCCGCGCGCATCGAAGCGGCCGTCGACGAGCTCGACGAGACCATCCGCGAGATCCGCACCACGATCTTCGCCCTCGAGCCCCGCTCCACCGCGAGCCGCAACCTTCGCGCCGAGCTCCTCGGCGTGATCGCCGAGGCGACCGACCGGCTCGGGTTCGAACCCCGCGCCCACTTCGACGGGCCCATCGACCACGCGATTCCGGGCACCGTGGCCGATCACCTGCTCGCCGTCCTGCGCGAGGCGCTCTCGAACGTCGTACGCCACGCGGGAGCGTCACAGGTCGACGTCGTGGTGCGCACCGACGCCGACGTGATGTTGCGCGTCATCGACAACGGCGTGGGGTTCGCCACCGCGACGCACCGGGGCAACGGCCTCCAGAACCTCTCGGCCCGTGCCGGCGAGCTCGGCGGAACGTGCACCATCGAGACGAGAAGCGTCGGCGGCACGTTGGTCGAGTGGCGGGTCCCGCTTCCCGACCGCTGAGCCATCGTCGGCCGGCAGTTGCCGCGAACGGTGACAAGTCCTGGTCCGCTCGGGACCTTCGGCACTTCATCATCGGGCCCCCGATCGCCGACCCTGGTGGTTGCTCGTCGATGGAGTCGTCCAGGAAGGCGCTCGGAACCCACCATGTTCGTCAGGGACTTCGTACAGGTTGCGCGACCGATGGGCCTGGTCGGCCCGCGCTTCCTCGACGGAGCCGACGAATGGCTGACCCCCCTCGCGAATCGGGCCGTCGAGACAGGCCGGAGCCTGCGGGATCAGCTCGAGACCGGATCCCCGTCATGTAGTGGCCCGTGCGACGTTGCGCTCACCATCGGTGCGGCGCGGCGGCGCGACGACGCGATCCTGCTCCCGATGGCGTGGGCGGGAACGTCGGAGTCCTCGACCTTCCCGTCGCTCATGGCCGACCTCGAGGTCGCGCCCGTCGGCGCCACGCGAACCCACATCTCGTTCAGCGGAACCTACGAGGCGCGTCGGGAGGGCCTCGGTCGGCGGGGCGACGAGCTCCTCTTCCACCGCTACACCGAAGCCAGCGTCCGCCAGTTCCTGGTGGACATCGCGCAGTCGCTCGAGGCCCCGGGGACGTCATGACCCGGTCCGGAGGTCCGCTCGTCACGATCGCGGACCTCGACCTGTCCCCGCCCGAGGTCCTCGACCACCGGTGCACCTTGCAGGAAGCCGCGATCGCGATGATCAACGCACGGGCGACCGCGGTGTTGCTCCGCGGTGAGCACGCCACGATCCTCACGGAGCTGGATCTCGTGCGCGCGAGCGCGCTCGGACGTGATCCGGGTTCTCCGGCCGCCCCGTTCGCAACCCCCGAACCCGTGCGGATCGCCCGCGCCACCCCACTCGTCGAGGCGATGCACGCCATGGTGCGCAACGGCGTCCGGCACCTCGTCGTGGTCGACGACGCGGACCGCATCACGGGCATCCTGTCCGTTCGGGCCGCCGCGAACGCACTCCTCCCCACCGCCGAGCTGCCCCCGTGGCTGCCGGCGCTGCGCCTGGCCCTGCGGGTCGAGTGGCGCGACGGCGACATCACCGTCGCCTGAACGCGGGCCCGGGCACGCGCTCGAAATCCCACTCTCCGTGATCATTCGCGGGGCGGCATAGGGGTTCATCGACCAGATAGTCCAATTTCGGGCTCAAGGGTTTCAGGCATCCGACCGATATACACCACTGCGAGTGTCCAAGGATGGACCACGGACGGTACTCGCACGTGGATGACATGACGATGCTGCTCGGAAACCGCAACGTTGGACGTCGCGTCGGCCCCCGGTCGCTGATGTCCACAGCCGTGCTCGCCCTCGCCGGGCTCGTCGCGTCCACGCTCGCCCCCACCGCAGCCTCCGCCGGCACCCGCATCGACACCCCGGCCAGCGCCGTAGCCCGCCCGAGCTCGACGTCCACCGTCCTGGCCAAGGTCGTGGGTTCCGGAGACCCGCTCGCCCTGAACCAACCGATCGCCGGCGTCGCGATCACCCCGTCGGGCAACGGTTACTGGCTCGTCGCCGGCGACGGCGGCATCTTCGCCTACGGCGACGCCAAGTTCTACGGCTCCACCGGCAACATCCACTTGAACCGGCCGATCGTCGGCATGGCGGCCACTCCCAGCGGCAACGGCTACTGGTTCGTCGCCGGCGACGGCGGCATCTTCGCCTACGGCGACGCCAAGTTCTACGGCTCCACCGGCAACATCCACCTCGCCAAGCCCATCGTCGGCATGACGGCCACGCCCACCGGCAACGGCTACTGGCTCGTCGCCAGCGACGGCGGCATCTTCGCCTACGGCGACGCCGACTTCTACGGCTCCACCGGCAACATCCACCTCGCCAAGCCCATCGTCGGCATGGCGGCGACCCCCACCGGCAACGGCTACTGGTTCGTCGCCAGCGACGGCGGCATCTTCGCCGAGGGCGACGCCAAGTTCTACGGCTCGGCGGGTGGCATCAAGCTCGCCAAGCCCATCACCTCGATGGCCGCGACGCCGAGCGGTCACGGCTACTGGCTCGTCGCCACCGACGGGGGGATCTTCGGGTACGGCGACGGCAAGTTCTACGGCTCGGCCGGTGGCGGATGCCTCGCCGCCGACGTGGTGTCCGTCGCGACCCAGGCCACCGTCCAGGGGTACTGGATCGTGGGGTCCAACGGTCAGGTCCGCGCCTACGCCGACGCCAACTCGGCGTCGGGATGCTCGCCCTCGGCGACGGCATCTTCGGGCACCGCGGCGCCCGCCCCGGCACCCGCCCCCGGCGCCGGGCCGAGTGGACCCGAGGCGGCCATCGCCAGGGACATGTTCGACCGGATGAACGCCGAACGAGCGGCCCGCCGGCTCCCCGCCCTCCGGTGGGACGACAGCCTCGCCACCCACGCCCGGACGTGGAGCCAGGCCATGGCCAGGGACGGCGGGTTCCGCCACAGCGACCTGACGCCGCTCCTCGACCGGTTCTCCGCCGCGGCCGAGAACATCGCCTACGGCCGCGGTGCCGGCACGACCGCCGGGCTCATCCACGGCGCGTGGATGGAGTCCGACGGCCACCGGGCCAACCTGCTCGCCCCGAACCTCGACGTGATCGGCATCGGCGTCGTGTGCGCACCCGACGGCACACTGTGGGCCACCCAGCAGTTCGGCCGCTTCCCCGACTCGCCGACGCCCTCGGGATTCGGCCCGACCCCGCCGAAGTTCCCGATCGCGCGCTCCGACCCGGGCACCGTCGCCTGCTGAGGCCCGGACGCGAAACACGGACGCGAAACACGGACGCGACGACGGCGTGACCCCTCAACGAAGGTCACGCCGTCGCTTCCTGAATCGCGACCGGCCCACCGGGCCTCACACCACGAACCTCACACGCTCAACGCCGCGTCACCGGGACCGTGGTGGCTGCCGCGGTCTTCCGATCGATGGGCACCCTCACCTCGAGGATGCCGTCCTCGTACGTCGCCTTCACGTCGTCGCTCGTCGCCCCTTCCGGAAGCGGCACCGTCCGCGAGAAGCTCCCATACTGGAACTCACTCCGATAGCGGCCCTTCTCCTCGGTCTTGTGCTCTTCACGGCGCTCGGCGTGAATCCGTAGCATGTGGTCGGCGAGACGAACTTCCACGTCCTTGTCGGGATCGATGCCGGGCATCTCCGCCCGCACGACCAACTCGTCGCCTTCGGTGAACTCCTCCACCTTCATGGTGGGCTCGAACCGGCCCCGCCACACCTCCGGCCACCGTGGCCAGTCCGTGAACACGTCCGGCCAACGGGGCCACTCCGCCAACATTCGCCCGAACACGTCGGGACGATCAACTCTCTCGATGTCGACCATGACCCCTCCCTTCCTCGCGCTTCCAGCGTGCGCCGAAAGGACGGGGAAGGCCAGGGTCGATAGTCCGATCCTCAGCCGCCGTTGCTCGCGGCGGCGTAGTCCCGGCAGAACGTGCCGCGATCGGCCCCGCACGCCGGCAACGGGATGCCCGCCTTCTGGCCGGGGAGGACCGGGAGCACCAGCTTCGACGGATACGCAGCCGAACGACCGATGACATTGGTGGTCGAGCCGTTCTCGATCGTCTCGAACTTCCAGCGCGGTCGGTCCCCACCGGGCGCCGTGATCGAGATGCGCAGCTTCGAGCCGGCGCGGAGTGTGGTGGCGACGGGGAAGATCTGCACGCGCACGAGCTCGAACTTGCCCTTCGGCATGGGCCTCGCATCCCGCTTGAGATGCGTCTGGACGGGATCGATCGCCGTCGACGTCGGGCCGAGCTCTCGGTGCGACGCCCGCAGCCAGCCGCTCTGGAGGTAGCTCTCCTTGCCGTCGGGACGGACCTCCGACATCGTGACCTGGAGGTCGGTGTCCTTCGCGGACGACTTCACGTACAGGTCGGCGCTCGAGGGACCGGCGATGGTGGTGTCCTCGGTGAACGCCTCGGTGGTGTAGCCCAGTCCCTTGCCACTGACGACGGGCTTCCAGTCGTAGGGCGGCTGGGCCTTCCACGCGTCGGCCTGTCCGTCGCCCGGCAACGTGGTGACCGGCCGTACCGATGGGTCCGAGACGTACGAGTCGGTGCCGGCTCCGGCGGGCTTGGTGGTGCTCAATGCGCCCTTCGCACCGAGGTAGTAGCTGGTCGGTTGCACGGCCTTGGGTGGCCACGAATCAGCGGCGAACTCCCACGTCGGCTGCAGCGCGCCCGGACCCTTGTCTCCCGCGCCGTTGTCCATCAGGACCCGCACGCGCGGGTACTTCTCGAACTCCGCCTTCGCCGCGGCCACATCGCTCAGGCCACTCATCGTCGACTGCTGGAGATCGGCCGCGGGGGCTCCCGCGATCTGGTCGTAGAGCTGGCTCCCCAGCGCCAACACCGTGGCGGGGATCTGCGGGACCTGGTCGGCCACGTAGATGTCGATGAACTCGACCCATCGGGTGATGGTGGCCGGGCCGAGCGAGTCCACGTGCGTGCCGTTGTCGAGCGTGACCCACACGTTCTTGTTGCCGGACAGCGACGGGACGAGCTCCGGCCAGTGTCCGCCCGTCTGCTCGTCCTGGAACGCGCCGACCAGGAAGGTGGGCACGTCGACGTTCTTCGCCCACGTCACCGGCGCGCGCTGGTCGAAGAGCGGCGGGGTGCGGTACGGGTTCTTGGTCAACAGGTCGAACGGGTTCAACGCCGCCGCGTGGAGCTTCTGGTTGGCGATGCAGTGCTCGTCGCCCTGCTTCACCAGCTCCTTCGCCCACGGCTGGCCCCCCTCGGGAGCGGGCTTGGCGTCTTGCACGCGGTCGTTCAACCACGTCTTGGCGAACCCGTTGTTGAAGATGCCGCCGGGATATCCCGTTCCGGTGTAGAGGTCGTCGGTGATGGACAGTGGGGCGATCGCGGCGAGGTGCGGCGGACGCGTGCCGCCCACGAACATCTGCGAGATCCCCGAGAACGAGATGCCGACGAGGCCGACCTTGGCGCCCTTGGCCCACGGCTGTGCGGCGACCGTCTCGACCGCGTCGTACCCGTCGAACGTGGTCGGCCAGTTGAAGAGGTCGGCGGCACCACCCGAGCAGCCGGTACCGCGCATCTGGACGCTGACGGACGCGAACCCGAGCAGCGGGGCCACGAGCGAGCCCACGGCCGTCGCCGAATCGGGGACGAGCGGATCCTTGGGCGGATTCGTCTTGCCGATGTTGGCGAGGATGCTGTCGAGCAGGTCCTTGGGCGCTGCGACCTGGTAACCCGAGTACTCGATCACCGTCGGGAACGGACCGTCGGCGAGCGTCTTGCCCTTCGGCAGGCGGACGGTCATGGCGATCTCCACGCCGTCGCGCATCTTGACGTAGTTCAGCCCCTGCTTCAGTTCCTGCTTGTACAGCGCGGTACTGGGCTTGTCGTTCTTCGACAGGACCTTGAACGCCGCGGTCGCCGCGACCTTCTTGCCTTCGACGCTGCGCACCGAGTAGCCGGAGCCGGGCTTGACGAAGTGGAAGATGAAGCTGCCCTGGTCGTTGGCCTTGCCGCGGGCGACAGTCTTCCCCGAGGCGTTCACCAGGATCAGCGGGATCCCCGGCTTGGCATCGAGGACGTAGGCCTCGTACTCGCTACCGGCCGCGGTGAAGGTGGCCTTCGCCGTCGCCTTCGGGGCCGCCACGAACGGTCGACGGCCCGACCGGACCGGGAGTGCCGACGCGACGCCGGCGACGCCGAATCCGGCGGCGACCACGGCGATGGCCGTCGCAATTGCGCTGAACCTCAAGGACCGGTGCATTCCCCCACCTTCCACAACCCGAAGTCGAAACGCGTAACTTATCCGTTTTTTCGAGACAATGTCGACATCGCCCTCCACGCCCCCTCGAGGGCCAGGATCCCGGCGATGGCCGTGGCGGCGACCTGCACCGCCAGGGAGCCGGACGGCACCTCCAACTCGAAGAAGTCCCGCAGCGGTTCCACGGCGAGCACGACGCACACGACGGCGACGATCGCACCCACGAGCAGCGCTCGCATCGCGGTGAACGGCCGAGCCACGAGGACCAGCACCCACAGGCTCGTCGCCAACAACACCAGGATCGCCGAGGTGTTCGTCTCCGCCTGGCTCACGTCGGCAGCTGTCGCGAAGCCGTACGCGACGAAGCTCGCCGTGGCCGCGATCGCCCCCGCGGGCACGGCGAACCACAGCACTCGGCGGATGAAACCGGGGATGTAGCGCCGCGCGTTCGGCGCCAGCGAGAGGAAGAACGCCGGGATCCCGATCGTGAGATCGCCGATGAGCGAGACATGGCGGCCGAGGAGCGGGTAGAGCCAGCCGGTCTCGAGGAAGACCGTCGTGAGGCCGAACACGACCGCGAGGATCGAGCTGTAGACGGTCTTGGTCACGAAGAGGTTCGCGACTCGCTCGATGTTGGCGATCACCCGGCGACCCTCGGCCACGACGCCCGGCATCGTGGAGAACTCGCCGTCGAGCAGCACGAGTTGCGCCACCGACCGCGTGGCCGCGGCGCCCGATCCCATGGCGATGCCGATGTCGGCATCCTTCAACGCCAGCGCATCGTTCACCCCGTCGCCGGTCATCGCGACGACGTGCCCACGATGTTGCAGGGCCTTGACGATCTCGCGTTTCTGGTGAGGTGTGACCCGCCCGAACACCGCGTGGGACTCCAGGACGTCGGCGAGCGCGTCGACGTCTTCGGGGAGCTCGCGCGCATCGAACACCTGATCCGCGTTCGGCAAACCGACGCGCGCCGCGACCGCGCCGACGGTGCGGGGGTTGTCGCCGGAGATCACCCGAAGCTGCACGTCCTGCTCGGCGAAGTAGCGCAGCGTCTCCGCCGCGTCGGGCCGGACCTTCTCGTCGAACGTCGCGAGCGCGACCGGGCGAAGGCCGGCCGGGAGCTGCTCGCCCGCAAGCGGTTCCTCGGTGGCGGCCAGGAGCAACACCCGGCTTCCCGTCGAGGCGATCTCGTTCGCCTGCGCGCGCACCGCGTCGTCCGGCGCGGCATCGGGCCGGACCATCTCGGGCGCGCCGAGCACCCACGAGCCGTGGCCGTCGAACGAGCCGGCGCTCCACTTTCGCGCCGACGAGAACGGCACCGCGCCGGTCGAGGCCCAGCCGTCCGGAGGAGCGAGCGCGGCCGCGATCGCCCGCACCGTCGCGTTCGCGTTGGGGTCGGCTCCCATCGCACCGAGCGCGGCCCGCGCCCGGTCGACGTTGGTGTCAGCTCCACCGTCCACGGCGACGAGCCGGTCGAACACGACCTCGCCCTCGGTGAGCGTCCCGGTCTTGTCGAGACAGATCACGTCGACCCGCGCGAGGACCTCGACCGCGGGGAGCTCCTGGACGAGGACACGTCGCCGGGCCAGCGACACTGCCGCGACCCCGAACGCAACGCTCGTCAGCAGCACGAGACCCTGCGGCACCATGCCGACCACGCCCGCGACCGTCGAGCTGAGCGTCTCGCGCCAATCGTGACCGGTCGAGACGTACTGACTCCACAACAGCAATCCGGCGACGGGTATCAGCGCCCAGGTGACGAGCCGGAGGACCAGGTTGATCCCGTCCATGAGCTCGGAGCGGGTGAGGGTGAAGCGGCGTGCTTCGGTCGCGAGCTTCCGCGCGTACGCGTCGGCACCGACACGGGTGGCCTGGAACCGCCCCGACCCGGCCACCACGAAGCTTCCCGAGAGCACTTCGGCGTCGATCGCCTTCTCGATCGGATCGGACTCCCCGGTGAGCAGCGATTCGTCCACCTGGAGACCGGCGATCGTGCGCACGACCCCGTCGCACGGCACTTGATCGCCGGTGCGCAGCTCGCACAGGTCGTCGAGCACGACCGACTCGACCGCGATCTCCTGCACCTCACCCTCGCGCACGACGCGGGCGGTCGGCGCGCTGAGCACGGCGAGGCGGTCGAGCGTGCGCTTGGCCCGGATCTCCTGGACGATACCGATCAACGCGTTGGCGATCATCACACCGGCGAACAACGCGTCCGCCGGCCGGCCGATGGCCAGGACGATCACGAGCATCACGCTCAGGATCGCGTTGAACCGGGTGAGCACGTTCGCCCGCACGATCTCACCGAACGTGCGGCTGGTGCGTTCATCGCCACGATTGACCAGGCCGCGGGCGACGCGATCTCGAACCTCGTCGTCGGTGAGCCCGTCGGGTCCGGTGGCGGCCGTCACATCCGGCGACGCTAGCCTCGCCGGCGAGCACGAGCCGTTACCCTCGCTCTCGAGATGACGAACGAACTTCCCCCCGACGTTCCCCCCGACGTTCCCGCCGAGGTTCCTCCCGACGTTCCCGCCGGCTACCCGGCGATCTGGGAGTCCGACGTCGTGCTCACCGACGGCGGCGTCGTCCATCTCCGCCCCATCCGGCCCGACGACACCCAGCGACTCCTCGAGCTCTTCCACCGGCTGTCGAGCGAGTCGGTGTACTTCCGGTTCTTCTCACCCATGTCCGACCTCACGGTGCAGCAGCTCGAGCACTTCGCGGTCGTTGACTACCACGATCGGTTCGCGCTGGTCGCCGAGCTCGGCGACGACATCGTCGCCGTGGCCCGCTACGACCACGCCGGCGACCGCTCCGAAGACAAGGCCTACGACGGCGCCGAGGACGAGGCCGAGGTCGCGTTCACCGTGCAGGACGACCAACAGGGCCGCGGGGTCGGGACGATCATGCTCGAGCACCTCGCCGTGATCGCGCGCGACAACGGGATCGAGCGCTTCTTCGCCAGCACACTTCCTCAGAACCACAAGATGCTCGGCGTGTTCCGTGACGCCGGCTTCGACGTCGACCGGACGTTCGAAGACGGTGTGGTCCAGGTCTCCTTCTCCATCGAACCCACCGAGCGGTCGGTCGACGCACAGTTCCACCGCGAGCACCAGGCCGAAGCCCGTTCGATCGCCCGGCTGCTCGCGCCGCGCTCGATCGCGGTGATCGGCGCGAGCCGCCAACCGGGCACGATCGGCCACGAGCTGTTCCGTAATCTCCTCGCCGGCGGATTCAACGGGACCGTGTACCCGGTGAACCCGTCGGCGGGAAACGTCGCCGGCGTGCGGACCTATGCCCACATCGCCGACATCCCCGACGACGTCGACCTGGCGGTCGTCGTGGTGCCGGCCGGCTCCGTGTTCGAGGTGCTCGAGCAGTGCGCCGAGAAGCACGTGCGGGGCCTCGTCGTGATCTCCGCGGGCTTCGCCGAGCTCGGTGGCGAGCACAGCGCGAACGAGCACCAGCTCGTGGAGATCGCCCGCCGGAACGGCATGCGACTCGTCGGCCCGAACTGCATGGGCATCGTCAACACGAACCCCGCGGTCCGCATGAACGCGACGTTCGCGCCCTACCAACCCACCCCCGGACGCGTCGGGTTCTCCTCCCAGTCCGGCGCGTTGGGGATCGAGCTGCTCGGGCAGGCCGCCGCGCTCGGGCTCGGCGTCTCGACGTTCGTGTCGGTCGGCAACAAGGCCGACGTGAGCGGGAACGACCTCCTCCAGCACTGGGAGGACGATCCCGACACCGACGTGATCCTGCTGTACCTCGAATCGTTCGGCAACCCGCGCAAGTTCGCGCGTGTCGCGCGTCGCGTCGCGCGCACGAAACCGATCATCGCGGTGAAGAGCGGGCGCACGCGAGCCGGTCGGCGCGCCGCGTCGTCGCACACCGCGGCGCTCGCCAGCCCCGACCACGCGATCGACGCGTTGTTCCGGCAGGCGGGCGTCATCCGTGTCGACACGCTGGAGCAACTCCTCGACACGGCGCGGGTGATCGAGCATCAACCACTGCCGGCCGGTCGGCGGCTCGCCATCATCAGCAACGGTGGTGGTCCGGGCATCCTGGCCGCCGACGCGGCCGAGAACATGGGCCTCGAGGTCCCCGAGCTCACGGCACCGACCCAGGAGACCCTCCGCTCGTTCGTCTCACCCGACGCGACGGTCCGCAACCCGATCGACCTCGTCGCCTCCGCCCCGGCATCGCACTACGAACGAGCGCTGCGCACCGTGCTGAACGACGCCGACGTCGACGCCGTGCTCGTGATCTTCGTTCCTCCGCTGGTCACCGAAGCCGACGACGTCGCCAGGGCCATCGCGCTGGCCGCCACCGAGGCACCGGCGAAACCCGTCGTCGCGTGCTTCCTCGGACGCGCCGGGATGCCCGAACCACTGAGCACCGGGAACATCCGCGCGGTGCCGTCGTTCGCGTTCCCGGAATCCGCGGTCGCGGCGCTCGGCCGCGCGGCCGATTACGCCGACTGGCGCCGCCGCGACGAAGGCACCGTCCCCGAGTTCGACGACGTGGACCTGGACTCGGCCCGCCGACTCGTGGAGGCTCATGCCGTCTCCCATCCGGCCGGGGCGTGGGTCGATCCCGACGTCGCCGTCGAGTTGTGCCGGTGTTTCGGCCTGCCCATCGCGCCGGTTCGCCGTGCGACGAACGCCGACGACGCCGTCGTCGCGGCCTCGGAGCTCGGTTACCCGGTGGCGCTCAAGGCGGCCAGCGGGGCGATCGTGCACAAGAGCGAGACGGGTGCGGTTCGCGTCGGGATCGGAACCGACGATGAGCTCCGCGCCGCCTTCGCGGACATGTACGGGTCGCTCGGCGACGCCATGGGCGGCGCGATCGTGCAACCGATGGTCGACGAGGGCGTCGAGACGATCGTGGGCGTGGTGCACGACCCGTCGTTCGGACCGCTCGTGCTGTTCGGCATGGGCGGCGTCGCGGCCGAGCTGCTCCGCGACACGGCGTTGCGCATCGTGCCCGTCACCGACGCCGACGCGCACGAGCTGGTGCGATCGTTGCGCACCTCTCCTCTGTTGCTCGGCTACCGCGGCCGGCCCGTCACCGACGTCGCCGCACTCGAAGACGTCGTGCTGCGCATCGGTCACCTCGCCGATCAGATCCCGGAGATCGCCGAGCTCGACTGCAACCCGGTGATCGTCACCGAGCACGGCGCCACGCTCGTCGACGTCAAGATCCGCCTGGCCCGAGTTTCACCGGAACCGCCGAGCGACCTGCGGCGTCTCCGTCCGTCCTGACGACCCGGCCCGAGTCCGCGCGACGGGCTCAGCGCGTGTCGGGTGCGGTGAGGGAGACGAGCTCCACCTCGCCGGTGTCGTCGTCCTCCTCGAGCCGGAATCCGCACAGCTCGGCGAGGCGGCCGTGTCCCTCGTCGGGACCGCACGCGATCAGCTCGTCGCCGCCCGACAATCGCACGTGACCCCGTGGCCGGTAGAAGTAGCGACCGGCGCGGCGGATCGCGAGGAGGTAGTAGCCCGTCTCCATCTCGAGGGTGAGCTCGGCCAGCGTCGCGCCGTCGGCGGGTGAGCCGGGACCTACGGGTACCCGCACGATCACCTCGTCGGACTCGCCCAGCGCGACCGCGAGCACGGGATGCATCTCCTCGCCCTGTTCCACCAGCCAGACCATCTGCTGGGCGGCGTCGCCGATCTCCTCGGCCGCACCCCCCAGGTGCAACAGGCCCCGCAGCGGCGACGGGTCCACCGTCTCGGCCGCGCCGCGCAGCACCCACACCTCGAGCCGTTCCTTCATCTCGTCGAGCCGGTCCTCGAGATGAGCCACCTCGGCCGCCAGACCCTGGTCGTTGAACAGCAACGCCGAGTACGCCAGCCCCACCGCGACCTCGGAGATGTTCTTCATCTCGACGAGCACGTCGACGGCCCGGTCGAGGTCGGAGATCGCCGGATCCTCCTCCACCTCGGGCGCGCGCCATTCGGGGGCGCCGGCCATCTCGCGCAGCTCCGCGATCCCCGCCGCCGCGCCACGCAGGATGAGCACGTCGCTCGGCATGAGCATCTCGTCGCCGTCCGGGTCGATGATCCACTCCTTGCCGCGACGGATCGCGACGACGCGCATCCCGACCTCGGTCGGCAGTTCGACGTCCGCGAGCGAGCGTCGAGCCAACGCCGAGTCGTCCCGGACCCGGACTCGGTGCGAAACCTCTTCCGCGGCCGCGAGATCGGCGACGAGCGCGGGCGGGATACCGAGCGAGTGCGTCACGATGCGCGAGATGTCGACGGCCGCGTTGGCCATCCGCTCGATTGCCGAGACCACGTGCAACACGCTCGACATCTGCTCCGCTTCGCGGGGCGAGCGCGCCGCGAGGATGCAGATCTCACGCATCGCGTGAAGGAGCTCGCTCAGACGCTCGTCGAGCTCGTGCACCTCTTCGGCCATGGTCGCGTCGCCGAAGAACAACGCCGCGTACGCGAGGTCGATCATGAGCTCGGAGGTGTCCTTGGCCTCCGAGAGCATGGCCTTCAAGTTCCGTGGTCGCTCGTCCATATCTCCCTGTCGCCCTCTCTCAGCCGCAGGGTACCTGCGGCCGCCCTCCGGAACGTTCGGGACTCCGCGCTCGCTCGGCTCCGCTCGCTCGCCTCTCCGCGGGCGAGACCCCGACCATCACCGGCGTCGAACAAGACGGCTCCTATGCAAGTCCGAAGGCGATGAACGCCAGGATAAGCGAGAGCGCCCCGAGGAAGTCCAGGCTCGACGTCACGATGGCGATCCCGTGGTTGTCGGGGTCCAGACCCAGCCGGTAGCTCGCGACCGCCCCGAAATAGCCGATGAGCACGGCGAAGGTGGTGGCGAAGCAACCGGCCAGCATGGCCACGCCGATCATCTCGAGCGAGCCCGGCCCGCGATCGCCGTGGACCGTGGCCGCGATGTCGGCGGAGAGCCCGACGAAGAGGAACACGGGCACTGCATACATGCAGACGAGCAGGATGTCCTCGCCGACGGCCTTGATCGGCGAACGCGATGGCTCGAGGGTACCGAGGTGCAACTTCGTCGAGACCCGCGCCGAGAGGATGCCGCCGAGGGAGCCGGAGTCCTCGAGGAACGGCGGCACGAGGATGAGGAGCGCGGGAAACGCGTGAAACGACTCGAAGCGCTTTTGGATCGTGAGGCCGGCGATCACGTCGATCGTTCCCGCGATCACGAGAATCGGGATCGATTCGCGGGCGATCCGCTGCAAGATCGGGAGCTTCGAGCGCACGCTCATCACGAGGGCAATGACCCCGGCCACCGCACACACGATCGCGATGGCCGGCGTCACCCAGCGGTAACCGACGAGGAACGTGGCCAGGAACAAGGCCGGCAACGTCACCATGTCGCCGGCCGCGGTCACGATGGGCGCCGACACGTTGTCGAGGTCCCATCCGCGGCGCACGCTGAGCGCGGCGACGACGACGGTGAGGACCATCACCACGATCGACGACAACACCCCGCCGATCACGGAGATCACCACGAAGTCGGCGACCGAGATCGTGTGGTCGAGGCCGAAACCCACGCACACGACCCGAGCGAGCACCGCGAGCACGAGCGAGATCGACAAGGACAGCGAGATCGACGCGGCGAGGTTCTGGCCCACCAGCGTGTCGCGACGGGCCGAGAGCTTGAACGTCCCCGAGTGGATCGATGTGCCGAGCCGGCTCCCCAGCGCACCGAAGATGTTGCCGCGCATGCCGATCGCCGCGGGGATCAACACGATCAGGCCCGGGAGCTCCTTGAGGGTGCCGCTGATCGAGGCGAGGGTCAGACCGGCGAGAAGATCCCCACCCGAGGAGATGAACAGCGCGACGAAGCCCGACCGGACACCCGCAGGGTCCGATCGCAGGAGCGCGCGGAACCGCGCGCCGACGGCGCGCCAGGTACGAAGCATGGGGTACTCGGAGGTTCGTTCATCGTGCGTCTCGGCTCCATGGGAACCCCTAAAGCCTAATACGGTTCGCGGCGATGTCGTTCCTCGACGCCCTGACGATCCTCGTCCTGCTCTACATCGGCCGCCAGCTCCTGTTCGCGGCGCGGACGTCGTGGTCGATGCGGCGGCACGTCGCCGTCATCGTCCGGGGGATGCGGCTCCGCCATTTCCTCGGTGCCATCCCCACGCTGGCCGCCGTCCTGGCCGTCGCCGTCGCCCTGATCCAGCTCCCGGTGCTCTCGTTCGGGTGGTGGACCGCCATCGGCGGAGAAGGCAACCCCGTGATCGGCTCCACCGACCGGACGCAGGGGTCGGCGCTCGAGATCATCCTGCCGGCCGTCTTCCTCACGCTGCTGTTCCTCTCGCTCCCGCTCTTGGTGGAACGGGAGGAGTGGATGTTCCGTCGAGGAGCCGAGCACCGGACCGTTCCCGCCAACCTCCGGCGGGCCCTCGAGTTCGGACTGGCCCACGCGTTGATCGGCATCCCGCTCGGCGCCGCGCTGGCACTGTCCATCGGCGGTCTCTATCTCACACTCATGTACCGGCTCGGCTGGCGTCGCACGGGAACCGAGACGGGCGCGCTGCTCGAATCGACGCGAGCCCATCTTGGCTACAACCTCGTCATCGTCGCGCTCGTCGTCACCTCGCTCGCCCTTGTCGCGCTCGATTGATGGTCGCGCTCGGGTTTGACGGCCGCGTGCGTCCGACCCGCATACGCTCTTGACCGTGAGCTCGCCACCGAGGTTCGAACCGGGCCAACCGTTGTTCCTCGCGCCGTCGTCGGCCGAGGCCGAACGCGGGGTCCGGGCCGTCGTGGACACCCTCCAGGATTCGCGTCTCGGCGTGACGACCGTGGACGACGACACGCTCGACGAGATCTTCGAGTCGGGCGGCCACGCGTTCGTGAGCTACCTCACGCCGGCGGGCATCGACATGATCGAAACAGCCGTCGTCCGCGCCAGCCCCACGAGCCTCGCGCTGGATCTCCCCGCCGACGTCGGCCGCATCCAACGGCGCCAGTTCGTGCGGATCGATGCCGAGGTCGACGCGACCTGTCTGCTCCTCGACGAGCGCACGAACCGGTTCACGCCCTTCGATGGCCGTGTGGTCGACGTCGGCGGGGGTGGTCTCTCCCTCGCGGCCGACGTCATCGCACCACAACACGCGACGGTCGTGGTGTCGCTCGGTCTTCCTGACGACCGACCGGTCGTGGCCACGGGCAGCGTGCTGGCCACCGATCGCGATCCCCGGCAACGCACGCGTCACCTGTTGCGCGTGCAGTTCACCAACGTCGGCGAGCGCGATCGCGAGCGCCTCATTCGTTGGGTGTTCGCGAACCTCCGACGGCGAGCGAAGGAAGGCACATGACCGACGACGACGCCACCACCGAGGCCACCGAGGACGCCACCGAGGCCGACACCGCAGAGAGGACTCGCGGCGTGTTCGATGCCGCCGCGGCCTACTTCGACGACCCCGCGCTCTCCTTCTTCGTACGGTTCGGTGCCCGTTCCGTGGAACACGCGGCGTTGCACCGGGGCGAATGCGTGCTCGACGTGTGTTGCGGCTCCGGCTCGTCGGCCGTTCCCGCGGCGCACGCGGTCGCGCCGGGCGGATCGGTGCTCGGGATCGATCTCTCCGAGGGCCTGTTGTCACGAGCCGGCGCCAAGGCGTCGGCCGGCGGACTGACCAACGTCGAGCTCCGGCTGGGCAACATGTTGGACCTCGACGTGCCGGACGAATCGTACGACGCGGTGCTCTGCGTGTTCGGCATCTTCTTCGTCGACGACATGGCCGCCGCGCTGCGTTCGCTGTGGCGTACGGTCCGGCCGGGCGGACGACTCGTCACCACAACGTGGGGCCGGCGCGTGCAGGCACCGCTCGTGGCCACGCTCCGGGACGCGGTCCGCCCCTTGCGCGTCGATCTCGTGCCCGAGCTTCCCCGCTGGGCCGGCATCGCGCAGCCCGAAGGGCTCGTCAAGCTGTTCGAATCGGCCGGCATCCCGAGCTCGGCCCTGCAACTCTCCTTGGAGCACGACGTCCATCGGCTCGAATCCCCCGACGACGCGTGGACCATCGTCAACGGCACGGGCCTGCGCGAGATGACCGACAAGCTGACCGACGACGAACGCGAGACGGTCCGGTCCCAGCTGCTGTCCGAGTTGCGCGACAACAGCGTCATTGCGCTCGACAGCGACGTCATCTACACCGTCGCCACCAAGGCGGAGTAGCTGCGAGACCGCGCGGTCCCGCGTGGGATCAACTGCCCGTGCGGCGCGGGACTCAACACCCTTGCCCGAACTCCTGCACGACGTACACCCGTCCGTCGTCGGCACGGGCCACACCGACTGCGAACAAGTTGAACTGCGCGTTCAAGATGTTGGCCCGGTGCTCCGGCGAGCTCATGTACGACTGCTCGGCGCCGGTGATCGAGGAGTTCTGCGCGATGTTCTCACCGAGGGCACGCCAGCAACCCGTCATGCCGTCGGCGAGCTGCGAGTGGGCGAACGGCACGCCGGGCTGAGCCAGGTGTGCTGCCCACGCCTGCGCCTTGTCCTGTAAGTCCTGCCGCCAGCCGACCGGGAGCACACCGTTGGCACCCCGGTCGTCGCGCACGGCACTCCAGGCACCCTGCTGGTCCGGTGTGCAGGCTCCGAGCAGAACGACGGCAAGCGCAAGCGCCGCAATTGCGAACGCGTGTCGGCGCGAACAGAGCGAACGGAGCGAATGGAGCTCGGTGAGCGTCAAATCGTCCCCCCGGTAGGGCGCTCGTAGGCCGCCATATGGAGTTATCGACCGCGAGCCGATCAAATCTGAAGCCACCCACCAAAACGGACTGCGTGCGAAGGTCGGGGGTAGTAGGGCGGATACTTGTCGTACCCCGGTGCGAACGTATGTTCGTGGAGACGATGAGGGTTGCGGGGCCGACCGGCGCGCTGGTCGAGGCGGTCGACCGGTTGGT
>Ga0209048_10000177_pt1 | contig 67920 bp, 58 predicted proteins | sample FrelakmetCRP12CR_FD_187146 | JGI IMG/M metagenome (GOLD analysis project Ga0209048, IMG submission 187146) | Freshwater lake sediment microbial communities from the University of Notre Dame, USA, for methane emissions studies - CRP12 CR (SPAdes)... | ecosystem: Environmental > Aquatic >...
GTACGGCTACAAGCGCCACATGGTGATGGGCTCGTGGTGGACCGAGGTCGGGACGGCCACCCACCATCACTGCCTGCTTGAGATTGCCGGCAACACGCTCCACTTCACTGCGCGCGAGGCCGGCACCGGACGCGTGCTTGACCAGTTCGTTCTGGACAAGCGCTTTCAGTCCGGCGAGCGTGCCCGGTAGGCCTGGTGTCCGCCGGCCACGACGCGCGGCGTGCCACGCTGGGCGGTCCCATGCATCGCCTCGTTGAGCGCCCGCGCGACGGCAGCCGTGAGAGGGCGTTCGATAGCACGTCGAGCTGGCACCGCAAATACCTCCCACGATGGATCGAGCACAACACCAAACCAGGAGTCATTATGGCGATGGCCACGAACCTCCCGCTCGCTTGCTTCAAGGACCTCGTCGTTTGCTTCCGCACGGTGGGCTTTGTCTCCTCCCCCACCTGGTTTCGTTCCCGCGCGGCTCGGTCACGGAGTTTTGGGCTGACCGACGGGCGTGGCGATACGCCAAACCTGCCAGCAGGCCAGCGACGAGTGCAGGTGTAGCATTGGGAATGCGACGGTTACCGGCGCCCGACCAGGTAGATGCAAAACCCGAACGCCTTCCTTCGGACCCGAGCCTGCTTCGTGACGAGGGTCCGCACATCAGGCCAGCCGTCTCGCTGGCTCGACTTGTGAGTGCATTTGCCTTTATTGGTGCAACCAGCTTTGGCGGCGGGATGTCAGGCTATATTCGAAAGGTGCTGGTCGAGGACCGGCGCTGGCTGGAGAGCGAGGAATTCCTGCGCGGGCTTTCGCTCGCCCAGCTCGTCCCCGGCCCCAACGCGGTGAACCTGGCCGTGTTCATCGGCTACCGCGTGCACGGAGCGCTCGGGGCCGTGCTCTCCGTGTGCGCCGTGCTCTCCGTCCCGGTGATCGCCCTCGCCGCCGTGGCGGCGGCCTGGTCTGCGTGGGGTTTGCTGCCAGCTATTGCGGGCTCCATCCGGACTCTCGGCGCATTCGGCGTCGGGCTGATGGCTGCAACCGGCTTGGGAATGGCGCGCGCGGCCCGTCTCGGGGCGGTCGACCTCGTGCTCGCCGCGGTCGCATTTGCGGCCGTGGCCGTGGTGCATTGGCCGGTTCCGATCGTCTTGCTCGCACTTGCGTTTGTTTCCGTGTGTCTGCGATGGCTCGAGCCCGAGACCGGAGCCAAGGCCGGCACATGAGCGAGTCCCCAGCCACGGTTGCCCGCGTGTTCGTCCTGCTCTCGCTGATGTCCTTCGGGGGCGGCAATGTGGCGATTCCGGAAATTCATCGCCAAGCCGTCGTGGTCCACCACTGGGTGACCGATCGGCAGTTCACCGATGCATTCGCCCTCTCGCGCTCAGCGCCCGGCCCATCGACGCTCTTCGTCATGCTGATCGGCACCCGGGCCGCCGGTGCGGTGGGCGCCGCGCTCGCCGTGGCTGGCATGTTCTTGCCCGGCGTGGTTCTCATGCTCGGCGCTTCAGCAGCAGTCGCCCGGTGGGAAGGCGACCGGCGCGTTCGCAGGGCGATCGCGGCGCTGCGGCCCATCACGATCGGAATGGTGTTGGCGAGCGCCGCCGTGGTTGGCCGCTCGGCGGTCACGGACACACTGACGATCCTCGTCGCCATCGCCACCGCGGCAACGCTCTTTCTCACGCGCGCTCCGGTTCTGGCCATCCTGGCAGCGGTGGCCGCTGTCGGTCTGCTCATTGGATGAGAGATTCTTCGTGCCTGCCGCGAGCCACGCGCCGAGACAACCGGGTCAATCGTCGGGCCAATGCTGCCGTCAGTTTTTGGCGCGCGTTGAGCTCATCTCTTCTTGAAGAGGGCGTCAAAGGCGGAGCGTGCGTCGAGGCCGTCCGGTGCCGCTGCACCGTCGCGCTCGGAGGCGAACTCCTGCACCGTGTTGGGCGCGAGAAGCTGGCAGGCATTCCGCCTGGTCTTGTTGGCGATGCGCTGCAATACGGGCTTGCGGCACTCGTTCGGTCGCGAGCCATCAAAGTGGACGCAGTTGGAACACGTGTGCAGGTCGGCGTCGCACGCGCTGCATGTCGCCTCAAGCGGCAGAATGCCGACGAGCTGCTGCTTGACGCCGCAGACGCGGCAGCGGAACACGGTCTGTGACGGCGCCCCGAGACCACGCCCGCGCGGGCCCTCGGGACGTTCCTTTGGCGCCGAAGGGGTGGGACGGTGCTCCTCCCGGCGCTCCTCTTCCATGTAGCCGCGCTGCTTATACTTGCGGTCGGACATGCGTCGTTTATAACACACGCCGGCCATGCCAGGGTACCCGCGCGGCGCCTTCACAGCGACCGCCTACAATACCGCCCGGATTGAAAGGAGCTCGCCATGCCCTTCATCGTCAGCATCATCGTTGTCGTTGCGGTGGTTGTCGCCTGGCACAGTTTTGGCCGACACGCGCATTCTGGTGCGGACTCTGTCGCCGCCGCGAGCCGTAGCGGCGTTCTCGCGATCCTGGTCATCGCCGCAGTGGTCGCGCTCTTCCAGTGCTTCACGGTGATCCCTGCCGGCAATGTGGGCGTTGTCGACTTCTTCGGCAGCGTCTCATCCGAAACGCTCAAAGCCGGGATCAACATGCGCAACCCGCTCGCCCGCATCATCAAGTTCTCGGCCAAGACCCAGGAGATCAAGGAGGTCATGGACGTACCCTCCAGGGAGGGGCTCACGGTGCAGCTCGAGATCTCCGCGCTCTTTCACCTCAACCCCGACAAGGCCGCCGAGGTCTACAAGACGATCGGACCTAACTACATTGAGATCATCCTCGAGCCGCAGTTCCGCTCGGTCGCGCGCGGCGTGACAGCACTGTACGACGCGAAGGCGCTGTACACCTCCGAGCGCGAGATGCTCGCCGAGACGATCTTGAAGGATCTGCAGAAATTGGTCGAGCCGCGCGGGATCACGGTCGAGGCCACACCCTTGCGGCGTGTCGGCCTGCCGGTCGGGCTTACCCAGGCGATCGAGGAAAAGTTGCGTGCGGAGCAGGAGAGCCAGCGCATGCAGTTCGTGCTGTTGAAGGAGAAGCAGGAGGCGGAGCGCAAGCGCATCGAAGCGCAGGGCATCTCGGACTTCCAGAACATCGTCACCAAGGGAATCTCGGACCCACTGCTGCGCTGGAAGGGGATCGAAGCGACCGAGAAGTTGGCTGCGTCGCAGAACACCAAGGTCGTAATCATCGGCGCCGGGAAGGATGGGTTGCCGCTCATCCTCGACACAAAATAACGGCGTGCTCGTGAGCTCGCGCACAGCGCGCACCTGACCATCTGGCGTAGAATCGAGATTCACAATGGCGGTACGACGAGCCACGCAGCAAAGGAAGATCAAGCATAAGGCGAAGGCCGTGCGCGTGCTTATCCTGGACACCGACGCGCGCCGAGCACTACGGCTTGCGCGCGCGCTCGCTCGCGTCTCCGGCGACGGTCTTTCCTGCACGCTCGCCCCCCGCCTCAGTGCGGCGCAGGACACGCTCAAGCGCGGCGGCTGCAAAGCCGCTGTCGTGCGTCTGGACGCTGGCACAGGGCAGAGCACAAGAACGCTGACGGCGCTGCGCCGCCGCCACCCCGGTCTTGCGATCGTGGCGCTCGCCCCTGACGGCAAAGGTCTTCGGCTCGAGCGCGTCCTCGCTGCCGGCGCCGATGAAGTTCTCGCCGCGCGAGCCGCAACCGCGCGCGCGGTCGCAGATGCGCTCACGGTCGTCTCGGTTCGGCGCCGCGCGGCGCGACCAGGCGCCAAGGCCCAACGCGGCCAGGGTGTGGCCACAGCCGCGGCTGCTGACGCCGATGCGGCGCTGTTCCAGCGCGACGAGATGTTCCGTGCCCTCGCCGAGAACTCGACTGATGTCCTCATGCGGTTCGATCGCTCTTTGCGCCACCTCTACGTCAACAACATCGTCGCCACTCAGACCGGGATTCCAGCGCGCGAGTTCATCGGCAGAACCCACCGTGAGCTCGGCTTTCCGGAGGCGCTATGCACGCTGTTCGAAGGTGCGCTCGAGCGCGTCTTCGACACCGGCAGCGTGCACCGGGTGGAGTTCCAACTGCCGAACGGTCTCTGGATCGACTGGCTGCTGATGCCGGAGCGCGCCCGCGACGGTTCCGTCGCTCATGTGATCACGGCGGCGCGCGACATCACGGAGCACAAGAACGCCGAGGCGATGCTTGCGCGCACCGGCCGAGAGCTCGAGCAGCGCGTGGCGGAGCGCACCGCCGCCTTGAAGGCCGCCAACGAGGAGCTCCGCGCCGAGGTCGCGGAGCGCTTCCGCGCCGAGGAGCGGCTGCGCGAGACCGAGGGCACGATGCGCGCCCTGCTCGATGCTTCGCCCAGCATAGCCATGCTGCTTGACCGCAACGGGTTTGTCCTCGCGACGAACGCCCATACCGCCGCCCGCTTCGGCAGAACGATGGAGCAGATCCTCGGCGGCAACGTCTTCCATCTCTTCGACCCAGCCGTGGCGGAGCGCCGCCGCGCACGCATCGACGAGGTGCTGCGCACAGGCAGGCCGGTCCGGTTCGAGGATGAGTCTAGGGACCGCCTTTTTTCCTCCACCTATTACCCGGTTTTTGACGCTAAGGCCAACGTTGTCCATGTCGCGATCTTTGCTCAGGACATCACCGAAACGCGGCAGGCGGAAGCGTTGAGCCGCCGCCTCGCCACGGCGGTCGAGCAGGCAGCCGAGGCAATCGTCATCACCGACACGAAGGGGACGATTGAGTACGTCAACCCGGCCTTCGAGCGTGTCACCGGCTACACCACCGCCGAGGTCATCGGCGGCAACCCCCGCATCCTCAAGAGCGACCAGCACGACGCCGAGTTCTACCGCGAGATGTGGGAGACCTTAATGCGCGGCGAGGTGTGGACCGGCCACTTCATCAACAAGAACAAGTTTGGATCGCTCTACGAGGAAGAAGCGGTGATCTCGCCGATCCGCGACGCCGGCGGCACGATCGTCAATTTCGTCGCCGTCAAGCGCGATGTGACACAGGAGGCGGCGCTCGCCGCACAACTGCGCGAGTCGCAGAAGATGGAGGCGATTGGCCAGCTTGCCGGCGGCGTGGCGCACGACTTCAACAACCTGCTTCAGGCGCTCGTCGGAACCGTCGAGTTGTTGCGTGCCCGCGGGCATGACTCCGAGGCGCGCGCGCGGACCATCCTCGAGCTCGAGACCGATATTCAGCGCGGCGCCGCCCTTGCGCGCCAGCTACTTCTCTTCACCAGCCGGAGCGTGCAGAAGGTCGAGCGGCTCGACCTCAACGATGTGGTCCGGCACGCCGCCAGCCTCCTGCGCCGGCTAGTGCGCGAGAACATCCTCTTTGAAATCGAGCTCTCCGACTATGCGCTCCCAATCAACGGCGACCGTGGCCAGCTCGAGCAGGTCCTCGTCAACCTCGCCGTCAATGCGGTGGACGCGATGCCGGAGGGCGGACGCCTCATCATTCGCACTGGCACGCGCGGCTACAGTGAGGTTTACCTCGAAATCCGCGATTCCGGCGTCGGCGTGCCGGAGGCGCTGCGTGACCGCATCTTCGAGCCCTTCTTCACCACGAAACAGCCGGGCCTTGGCACCGGCCTTGGCCTGTTCGTGGTCAAGGAGATCCTGTCCCGCCACCAGGGCCGGGTTGACGTCTTCAGTCGCGAGGGCGGCGGAAGCACCTTCACGGTTGTCTTGCCGCACGCGGTCGTTATGGGCGCGGGTGTACATAGCGAGGTTGCACCCGCGCGCGGCTCCGCGTGGCAGGGACACGGCGAACGCGTCCTACTCGTCGAAGACGAGGATGGCGCCCGCGAGAGCCTCACCGAGATCCTCCGCATGCTCGGGTACGAGGTCACCGCCGTCGCAAGCGGTGAGGAGGCCGGCGTGCTCCCCGCCGAGCCTGCCGTTGACATCCTCCTCACCGACCTCCTGCTTCCGGGCGTGCACGGCCACGAGCTCGCGGCTGGCCTCCTTGACCGCTGGCCGCTCCTGCGGATCATCTACATGTCCGGCTACACGGCGAACGAGAGCCTGCGCGAGAGTGTGCACGCGGGCAACGTGCACTTCCTACAGAAGCCGTTCACCATGGATGAGCTGGCACAGGAACTGCGCAACGTCGTCGCCGACGTGACGCGCTAGCGGCGACGCCCGCCGCCTACCAGCGATGGAAGGCGGGGTGGCCTTCGTTCACGGCCACAAATGTGCCGCGGCAGGTGGCCGTGATTGTGCCGCCGGCCGCGAGCGTGCCTTCGACGACGGCCCGGCCGCTGCTCGACTCCACGACCCGTGCCCGCACCAGCAGCTCGCCGCGCGACGGCGTTGGCCGCTTGAGGACGACCGCATATGCCGCTGTCACCGTGCACGGGGGCGTGGCATGGCCGCTGGCGTGCATGAGGTGGATGGCGGCAGCCCAGTTGCAGTGACAATCGAAGAGCGTACCGATGATACCGCCGTTGAGGACGCCCTCGAACGCCTCGTGGTGACGCGCAGGAACAAACCGGCACACCAGCTCATCGCCGGCAATGAAGCTCTTGATCCGCAGTCCCTGCTCATTCGCCGGGCCGCAGCCGAAGCACCGCGTTGTCTGCGCGTAGCGGTCCTGTACGCTCATGGGTGTGCTGGCCGTCTGAGCATCCGATTTCGTCGTCATCTAGTCCCCGGGTAGGGTGAGCTTGCTCGCGATGTTGTCGCGGATCCAGTGCTCGTCGAGCCACTCGAGCGGGCTGACGGAGGTCCCCTGCACGAGCAGCTCGAGGTGAAGGTGGTCGCCGCCGGCCAGTCCCGTTGCTCCGCTCGCCCCGAGCAGATCGCCCTTGTGCACGCTTTCGCCGCCTCGAACGGTGAGCGCTGACATGTGGCCGTAGAGGCTCTGCAGACCGAAGCCGTGGTCGAGGACGACCGTGTTGCCGTAGATCGGGATCCAGCCTGCGAACACGACGCGGCCGCTGTTGGCGGCCGGCACCGGAGCGTGCGCCGTCGCAGCGAGGTCGAGGCCGAGGTGGGTCTGGCGATCCACTACGCGCCCGTAGTAGCGGTAGCTACGGTCCTCAGCGAAGCCGGCGCGCTGCGCGCTCTTCGGCATCTGCGCGAATGCTCCCCGCCAGAACCGATGCGGCGCGCTGCGCCGGCCCAGCTCCACGAGTTGCGCGAGCGCCGCACGCCGGTACTCTCCGTTCAACCGCAGGTATTGCTCGAGCAGGGTTCCCCGTGAGTCGAAACCCGGCGTCTGGCTGGCAATCGCAGGCACCACCCGCGCGAGGAAGTCGTCGCTGATCTCGATTGTGCCTGGGCGCGGCGGCGACACCTTAAAGAGGTCCACGAACGGTAGCTCGACGCGGTTGCCCGCATCGTCCTCGGCGAACAGCCTGATCTGGCTGCTGTCACCGAGATCCCACGGCACACCGAAGAGACAGAAACGTTGGTCTTGGCTTCCCGCGATCGCATAGGAGAGCGACTCTACCGCGCCGGCGCGGACACCGGAGCGCGCTGCGTCATCGCCGGCTTGGAAGACAACAAGGCCGCTGCCTCCCTGGCGCACGAAGTGCTGTTTCGACAGCACCAGAACTTGGGGCGGACGCAGTCTGACCTTCATCTTCGTTTCGACCGTTACGAGCGTGTGCGCCCGTAGCGGGCCGGTCATGCGATCGGCGCTCGCGCGCAGCAGCGCCTCACCCTCGTGCAGCCAGGGCTGGCGCGCGCTGCCGACGACGCCCTGGAGCAGCGCCGTGGACGTCCTGGCTCCACGGCCAAGAGCGAAGGCGCCCGGCCGCGGAAAACGTCGCTCGGCGAGGACGACCGTGCGCTCACCCTGCACAAGCTCGAGCCTCACCGTGCCGAGGCCACTGGACACGTCCGAGAAGCGCGCACTCACCGCGTTCGTGATGCCGATGGCAGCATGCTGGGTCTCAAGCACGATTTCGGGCGCTGGTCCACGCCGTAGTCCGCCCCAGAGAAACGCGCTTGCCGCCGCGAGCACGAGCACCACCACCGCGATGCGCGCCCCCGCCGACCTTCCCGGGCGGCCGCTGGAACGGCCCTTCAATTCGAGTCTGCTCCGTCGCAACATGGCCATCGCTCGCACCTACTTGGCAAACCTGGCCAGCAGCTCCTTGATGGCGTCTTTGTGCACGGTGTAGGCGAGCATCTTGAGGCGCACATAGTCGTCGCGGTAGAAGTAGTAGCCCTCAAATTTGCCCCAGCGCGAGGAGCGCGCCGAGTCCTTGATCAGGAGCCACTCGTGGCCGCCGGTCTTGCTGAAGCCGACCGCGTGCACGCCATGGTCGTCTTCGGTGCTGTGGTTGTAGAAGCGGAGTTCGCGAGCGCTCTGGTCGATGTAAGCCTGTGGGATGTCGAAGCTCGGCACCAGCGCGACGTTCTCGAAGCCGTTGTAGCCCGGCTCGGAGGTATCCCCGCCGAGCGCGGCCGTGTAGCCCTTCTGCACTGCGCTCGCGAGCGCGCCGTACCACGCCCCGAGCGGCACGTTGTGGTAGCTCGCGTCGTGCCACCAGTTGTCGGGCACCTTGTGCTCGGCGAGGGTGTAGAACGGCGCCGACAGTGTGGACATGACCTCCACGTAGTCGGCGAGGTCAAGCTTGAGCACTCGCGTGAGGAACTCCTGCGGCGTGTAGGACTCACCTGAATACGGGAAACTCGCCGGCGGCGGCCCCAGTTCCTGATCGAGGATGACACGGGTCAGGCCAAGCACGCGCTCCTCGTCCCAGATGTCGTGCGCCTTGACCCACTCGGTGAGAGCGCCAAGCTGTGCAATCAGCCGGCTGTGGTCATGGCGGCCATCCTTGGCAAGCATGCCAGGGTACGCCTCCTCGGGCACGGCCCCGTACTGTCTCCAGATCCGTGCCACCGCGTTCGATTCCGAGCCCTCGGCGACGAGAGAATCGCCCCGTTCATGCACGAAGCGGCGCAGCTTCTCGACGTACTCCCAGTACACCGTATAGATCTCCGAGAGCTTGATCCTCCGCCCAGTCAGCCGGAAGACTTCGGACTCGTAGAACGATGTCGTCGAGAAGCTCCAGCACGTCCCGGTCTGATACTGCGCCACCGGCGGAAAGTGGAACGCGGAGGTGAACGCCGCTGGTGATGCCGGCTTTTCGACCTTCGAGAGGTCGAAGCGGAGGACCTGCGCGTTCTTTCTCGCCGCCTCCTTCTTCGCCTTCTGCGCTTCGCGGATCTTCGTTGTGGCGTCGTTCTGCTGCTTCGCCTGCTCCTTGGCGCGCTCGTCCATTTGCTTGAGCACCGGATCTTCAGGGCGCGGTTGATAGACAGCCTCGTCGCGCGCCGGCGTAGGTGTGGGCGGCGCCGCCATTAGGACGGCTCCGAGACAGATCACGCTCACGCAAATAAGCACGCTTGTATTGCGCATGGTTGGGATCCTCCACGTGCGCCGCCGCGGGGGCGCGCCGCGTGTCATTGTAGCCCTGCTCTCCGACCGGTCTTTCCTAACCCGGACTATTCACGAAGGTGCCTACTGCGGTCGCAGATGTGGCCACCCTGGTGGGCGTACTCGGGCTTTGCCTCCTGCGGCGTGTAGGGCAGTACGCCTCGGATTCTCAGCCTGGAGCGAGCGAGGCTCTGCCTCGAGAGCTCGGGGGCGCGAGGGCTTGAGGCGCCAGTTGGGTGGTTGGGGTGGCGCCGTGCCCCCCGCAGCGTGTTGTCGCCCACCATTACAGCCACCTCCACATCCTCGCTACGGCACCTCATGAATAGTCCGGGCTACGGCGCGGTCGCCACGGCAGCACGCTCGCGGATGTGACGCTTGAGGAACGGCAACAGCAGCAGCCCGGGCACCGCAACGACGATGGTGGCGGCGAAGTAAGTCGCATAGCCAAGCTTCTCCACGCCGATGCCGGTAAACGCGCCGGCAACATCACGGGTGAGGGCAAACAGCGCCGAGAGCACCGCGTACTGCGTCGCTGCATGCTCCTTGTCGCACAGCTCCGTCAGGAAGGAAATGAAGGCCGCGGTTCCTAGGCCCTGGCCGAACGACTCCAGCAGCGAGGCTACGTAAATCGCTTCCCGCGGCAGCGCGAGGCTCGCCACCGCGACGTACCCCAGGTTGACCGCGGACTGCGCGATGCCGAGCCACACGAGCGCGCGGAAGATCCCCCAGCGCTTGACGAACATGCCTCCAAGGAGCGCGCCGACGATTGTCAACGCGACGCCGCCCGTCATGGAGACGAGGCCAATCTCGGTGTCCGAGTAGCCGCGGTCGACCCAGAATGGTCTGACCATCCGCCCGAGCGTCGAGTCGCCGAGCTTGAAGAGCGGCACGAACAAGAGCACCGGCACCATCTCCCAGCGCAGCAGCCAGCGCAGCACCGGGCCCACCGGGTTGCGACGCTTGGCAGCATCGAGCGCCACGCGCGGGCTGGCATACGCGATCGGCGCCAGCACAAAGAAAGCGATGCCCAGCACGAGCCACAGCAGCCCCCAACCGGCGGTGCCGGCCAGCGCGAGGGCGACACCGCCCCCAAGCACGAAGGCAACGCGTGCCGCTGACACTCGCATGCCGTTGATTGGTCCGCGCGACTCCGGCGTCACCAAATCGACCGTGTAGGCATCAACCGCAATGTCCTGGGTGGCGGAGGCGGTGGTGAACAGGAGCAGTACCGCCCAGAGCACCCAGGAAGGGTGTGCAGCGTCCTGTGGGATGATCGCAATGGTCGCGCCGCCGAGCACGAGCAAGGCGCCGGTGATCCAGTGCTGGCGTTCGCCGAAGCGGTCCACCAGCGGCGCCCACAGCATTTTCCACGTCCATGGCAGCGAGAGCAGGCTCATCAGGCCGATTTCGCGCAATGACACGCCGTGCCTGCGGAAGTAGACCGGCCAAAGGTCGTACGCGATCCCAAACGGCAGCCCCTCGGCGAAATAGAGGACCGCTATCCAGGCGAGTTTCTTGCGCAGCGACATCGCGCCATTGTAGCGGCGCAGAGTCGGCGCCACGTTCGCATGCTGTGCATGCGCGCGCACGTCCAGCCACTTCCCGCTCCCCGTGCCAGGCCAGGGTTTGCTGCTACGATCCCGGCATGGGCGGGGCAGCCAAGACGACCACAGAGCCCTATAACGCTGTCGTGATCGGCTGTGGCCCGGCAGGAGAGCGAGCGGCGATCCAAGCCGCCCGCGCCGGTAGGCGGGTCGCTGTGATTGAGCGCGCCCACGTCGTCGGCGGCACCAGAATCAACTGGGGCACGATCCCGAGCAAGACGCTGCGCGAGAGCGCCATCTTCGTCCTTTCGTTGACGCGCAACAAACTGGACGGCATCCAATGCGCGATCACACGCACGATCACCGTGCAGGACTTCATGTACCGCGAAACCCAGGTCGTGCAGCGGGAGCTTGAGATCGTCAATGAGGCCCTCGACCGTTATCGCATCGAGGTCGTGCGTGGCCAAGGGTGTTTCCTCGACGAGCACACCATCGGCGTGCTCGACCCGGCGGGTGCGCAGACCCGCGCCCTCGCAGGCGACGTGATCGTGATCGCAACCGGCTCGAGCCCCAACCGTCCCGCCGACGTGCCTTTCGACGACGACTGCATCTTCGACGCGAGCACGATCCTGGCCCTGCCGCGAATGCCCCGCTCCCTGCTTGTGCTCGGCGCCGGCGTGGTCGGCGTCGAGTACGCGAGCATTTTTTCCGCCCTTGGCATCGACGTCACTTTGCTCGACACACGTGACCGGCTGCTCCCCTACCTCGACCGTGAGATCGTGGAGATCTTGACGAAGGAGCTGCAACGGCTCGGCATCACGATTCACCACGACGAGCGCTATGCCACCATTGCGCGCATCGCAGGTGACACACCACTGGTGCGCTACACGAGCACTGCGGGCCAGGTGCTTGAGGCCGAGGCGCTTTTGTACTGTGTCGGCCGCGACGGCAACACCAAGGGCCTCGGGCTCGAGTGCATCGGCCTGGAAGCCAACGCCTACGGCCTGCTGACCGTCAACGGGAGCTTCCAGACCGTGCACCCGCACATCTATGCGGTCGGCGACGTCATCGGCTATCCCGCCCTTGCCAGCACCTCGATGGAGCAGGGGCGGCAGGCGATGCGGCATGCGTTCAAGATTCCCGGCCCGGCGGTCAGGACAGAGCTGCTCCCGTTCGCGGTGTATACGATTCCCGAGGTCAGCTATGTCGGCGCCACCGAGGAGACGCTGCGGGAACGAGGGGTCGACTACGTCGTCGGACGCGGCAACTACGACATGAACCCACGCGGTCAGATCCTCTCCGACACGGGTGGGCTGCTCAAGCTCATTTTCGATGCCGCTTCGCTGCGTCTGCTCGGGGCACATATGGTCGGCACCAACGCCAGCGAACTCATCCATATCGGCGAGGCGTTTCTGCGCACCGGGGCGACCGCGCCGCAGATCGCCGACATCCTCTATAACTACCCGACGCTAGCTGATCTCTACCGGCACGCCGCCCTCAAGGCGATGCGCGCCGCCGCTCAGCGCCCGCGCGCGGTTGTCCGCCAGCCCTCATCTTTGTGCTGAGCCACGCCGCGCGGTCTGCGCGGGTCACCGTTGACGGAACAGTGCCGACCGCCTAGCCTTCGCAGGATGAGGACCACACCATGCCGGCAGCGCTGAAGGCAAAAGTTGTCCCGCTGCTCCTCGGCTTCATCACCGTGGCGGCGGTTCTTGCCGCATTCCAGTACACCGGCATCGCCACCATTTCGGCTCCCCTGCTGCTCGCCTCGCGCTGGCTCGCGATCGCAAGCCTGGTGCTCTACGCGCTCGCACGCAAGTCGCTCACGACCTGGATCCTGCTCAGCATGGTGGTGGGCGCCGAGATCGGCCACGACTTTCCCGTTGTCGGCGTCAACGCGCGCGTCGCCAGCCTAGTCTTCCTGCGCATGATCAAGACGATCATCGCCCCGCTGCTGTTCGCCACGCTGGTGGTGGGGGTCGCCGGCCACTCCGACCTCAAGCAGGTCGGACGCATGGGCATCAAGGCGCTTGTCTACTTCGAGGTTGTGACCACGATCGCTCTCTTCATCGGCCTCGCCGCAATCAACATCTCCCAGGCCGGCAAAGGCATCAGCCTGCCGCCCGCGCCGAAGACTGAGCAGCTTGAGGTTGTGAGGCAGACGCCGTCGGAGGTCATCCAGCACATTTTCCCAGAGAACATCGCCAAGGCTGTCTACGAGGGACAGGTGCTCCAAGTCGTCATCTTCAGCATCATCTTCGGCATTGCACTCGCAATGCTGCCCGAGGCGAAGAGGCGGCCGCTGCTCACATTCGCCGAGAGCCTGGCCGAAACAATGTTCAAGTTCACCAACATCGTGATGTACTTCGCGCCGGTCGGGGTCGGTGCCGCGATCGCGTACACCGTCGGCCACATGGGGCTCGGCATCCTCGTCAACCTGTTCAAGCTCCTGGCGACGCTCTACGCCGCACTCGCCGTCTTTCTCTTGCTCGTCTTGCTCCCAGTCGCGCTCATCGTACGCGTGCCAATCAGGAAGTTCGTCACCGCGATCGCCGAGCCGGTGTCACTGGCATTCGCGACGACCTCGTCCGAGGCGGCGTTGCCGCGTGCCATGGAAGCGATGGAGGCGATCGGCGTGCCGCGAAAGATTGTCGCCTTCGTGATGCCCACCGGCTATAGTTTCAACCTTGACGGCACGACGCTGTACCTATCCTTGGCAACCGTGTTTGTCGCCCAGGCTGCCGGCATACACCTCACCTTTGGGCAGCAGCTCCTCATGGTTTTCACGCTCATGCTGACGAGCAAGGGCGTGGCCGGCGTGCCGCGCGCCTCGCTCGTGATCCTGCTGGCCACCGCCGCCTCGTTCAAGCTCCCGGTCGAGCCCATCTTCATCATCCTCGGCATCGACGAGTTGATGGATATGGCCCGCACCTCCACCAACGTGATTGGAAACTGCCTCGCCACCGTGGTCGTCGCCCGCTGGGAAGGGGAGTTCGGCAAGGGCTACCCGTCGCGCGTGGTGCAGGAGGCGCTCACCGAGTAACCGCCGGCCCTTGGTTCGCGCGGCACGCGCGAGCAGGAATGCCAGCAGCGCCACCGTGCCAGGCGGCGCGTGGTCACACGATCTGGAGCGAGCCCTCCATGACCCAATGGGCGAGGGCGCGTCGGATGCGGTAGGCGTCGGCCGGCACGCCCCCACCGCAGTCGAACGCCGAGGCGCCGACAACGGCGAGCTGCCAGATCGCGGTCAGCATGGCGTCGTCAGGTTCATTTTCGGGCGCCGTGTGCGGGATTCCCGTCGGCTTCATGCGCGCTTCGTCTGGAACGATCACTGCCGCTTGCTGGTACTCGTCGTAGCGCCGCATGCCCTCGAATAAAAGCGGCAGCAGGCTAACTGAAGTTGCCGCCGTGGCGCCTTGCGCCGGCGCTTCGGGCCGACTGACAAACGAGAAGGTGCCGGGGGATGGCCGCTCGAGCAGATGATAGAAGGCCTCGTTTCCGCTCAGGTGAGCGACCTTGCAGCCGCCCAGCCCTCCGCGCTCGAGCGTGAGCGTGCCGAGTACCTCTCCTCCTCCGCCGGTCAGTGTGAGCGTGCCGGACGCGTTCGACTGAGCGAGGTTCTGGAGCAAACTGGGCAAGCCGAAGACCTCAAGATCACCCGAGATGCTGGCCATCGGCCTGGCGGCATGGTCGCTCGGCGTGAAGCTCGCGAGCGCCTTCTCGGCCACGTCGGCGAACTCCTGGCCAGAGTAGCGCGCGACGATGTCCTCGAAGACGCTGCGCACCTCCGGCAACGGTGTGCCCGAGAGAGCAGCAATGTAGTTGCGCGGGGTGCGGCCCGCCTTCTTGACCAGCATCCCGAAGAGTTTGAACGGTAGACTGGCCTCGAGACCCTTGAGCAGACGCGTCACCAGTTCCTGGTCTCCTGAGAGATCCTGGCCCGAGAGCGCAGCGAGGCGGCTGACCGTGTCGCCCAAGCGCGGGTTCTGCCTGAGCCCGTGTTCCACAACCACCCGCCGCGCCTGGGGCCTGGCGATCTTGCCAAGCGCAAACACAGCGCGATCCACCACCGACACGATCTCGTTCGCGTCATACGGCGAGCTGCGCGGTCGCGCGAGCATGCTCTCGAATGCCTCTATGCGTTCGATCAGGGTGCGCTCGGCCCTCTCGCCCGCTATCTGGCCAAGGAGCTTGACGGCCTCCTTGACGACCAGCAGCGGCGTCCCCGGCTCGGACAGTTTGATCGCAGCCTCGAGCTCCTCGTCCAGCGGTGCGCTTCCGGGCTTGGCCGTGTGGCGCAGGAGGTAGAGCAGGTTGCGCTGGAAGTAGCCGTCGCGCCCACCGAACTCGCTCATTGAGGCAGCCAGACGCTCGATCAGCAGTGGCCGGACAGAGTCGCCATAGCTTGTCAGCAGGGCGAGCAGAGCGTGCCGCCGCTCGCGGTCCTCCTCGTGCTGGAGCTCGGTGAGAAGTGCGTCCGCGTGCAGACCGGGGAAGAACTTCAGCAGCCGACGTAGGTTGCCTTTGGCGCTGTCGTCGTCCGCAAAACGGTGGAGGGCCGCGGGATCGAGCTTCTCGTGCACGGTCTGGCGGAACGTCTGCGCCTCGAGCCCGTCAACTTTCCCTTCCGCGACCAGTTTCTCGGCCAGCTCCAGCATCGTCACCGCACGTGCGAGCGACCCCTCGTTGCAGAGCGTGATCGCCGCCTCCACCAGCTCACGGAAGCGTTGGACGCTGTTCTGGCCGTTCTGCTCCAGTGTCACGAGGCGTTCCATGGCCTTCGTCGCTTCGTTTTCGAGCTCAGCAGGGAGGGGCGCCGCCAGGTCCGTGCTCGACGGTACGTTCCACTGCGGCAGGCTGCGGCCGATGGAGCGGAATATCTCCTCCATCGTAAGGTCCAGGCCGAGGCTCGAGAGCTTTTGACGGTAGGCTTGGAATTCGGTCACATTGCCGGCGCTCTGTGCCGCCGCGACAAGGAGCTGCGAGATCATCTCGGCTCGGCCTGCCGCCGACGCCGGGGCCTGCTCAACGGCAGCTTCTGCCGCCGGTTTCTGCCCGGCCGCGGCCGCGCCCAGAGACCTAAGCGCGGGCGGCGGCATCGCCTGCGTGAGCCGCTCCGCAAGCAGCGTGAAACGGCGCAAGGCGCTTGCGGTCACCTCATCCATCACGCTGCCCGATGGAGCGCTTGCGGCCTTCGCGCCGCCGTGGCTGGCCGAGACCAGCACCGTCTCGTGCAGGTCCTGACGGTGCAGCGGCGGTACGGGCGCTTCAAGCCACAACGGCGCCTCGCTCAGGCGGTTGAGATTCTCGCGCAGGAGCTCGCGGTCCTCGGGCGGGCACAGGCGTAAGAGAAGTTCCTTGAGCACCTCGAGGTAGTGGTGAAGAGCTTCAGTCGCCACCAGCTTGTACTCGCCGACAACGTAGAGCTTGCGCATCGCGTGGTAGAGAAAGTCCGAGAGCGGCACGGCGCTTCCGCTGCGGCGGAACTGGTCTGTGGTCCAGCTCTGGATCTCCTCGGCCACCAGTAGGGGCGGCTGGGACATGAGGATGTGCAAGGAGGGGGCGACGACCAGTGGGGCAACGACGTCCGACAGGTACTGGCGCAACTCGCCCAATGCCTCCTCAACGTCAATGCCGTGGCTGACCTCGCTCACCCCTTTTCCAGCCTCCCGCAAGCAGTAATCCTATCAGCTTCCTAACTGTTGAGCATCGGCGGCGGACAGGGCCGCAAAGCAGTTTTGCCCCGCCCCTGTCCACCGTGTTGCGCCCGTGCCGGAGCCGGCCCGGCTGGGCGGTGAGCAAGGTCGGGCGTGGGGTCGTGGCGCAACGCGTTCAGCGCGCGTGAGTTCTCTTGAGGATGACGGCGCGCTGTGAGCGTCCGTCAATGCGTACGTCAAGCGGCTGGTCGAGGCGCACATGGCGCAGGCAGCGCGTCTCGGCAAGCGCGGGCTGCGCTGCAAGCCACTCGAAATCCACAAAGCCGCGTGCAGCGTCTCGCGACACGGTCAGGTAGCCGATCCCGAACGAGGTGATGTTCTGGAAAAAGTGCGTACCTTCGGACGGCGTCACCGGCACGTCGTCGAGCTCGGTCTCGACGATGACCCGTGCCCCGCCGATTTGCCACCACTCTACCGGGATGCCGAGGAAACGGTCCGAGGTACCCCACCGTCCGGGGCCAATCAGCAGGTAGGGACGGTTCTGCGCCACGAGTGCGCGGTTCAGCGCCTCTACCTCCTGCACCACCGCCGGCGAATGGAGGCGCTCGAACGCGCCCGGTATGACGTAGACCACGTCCGTGATCCGGTGCGCTCGCCCTTGCCCAAGCGCCTGGTCGCTGCGGCACAGGACAGCGTCCGCTTGGGCGCCGCTCAAGATCTCGTCGATATCCTCGCTGCCGACCTCGACCACAAGCGGCCGAAGCTGCAGCACGGCAAAGTCCCCGCCGTGCTCGCCGCGCCCACCCAGGTTGACGGCGAACTCCATCTCCACCGGGCAGCTCATCGCCTGCTCGCCGAGCGCGAGCAGGCGCGTAAGCACATCGGCGAGTGGAAACACGCCCGCTTTGAGAATCGGCGCGAACGTCACAAGGCGGATGCCGGGGCGGGAGAGGCCGTCGTAGACAACGTCGTTGTCGCGCGAATAGACCGACCCCAGTGCGTGGAGCGTGCCGTCCTGCTCCGCGCGCTCGAGGCCGAGCCGCACAAGCGCATCGCTGTGATCGGGGGGTGGGAAGCCACCGCGCTCGAGGTCGAGGGCGAAGAACTCGGTCTGTGCACTCTTGAGCGTGCCGGCGGTGGAGGCAAACTGCGGCACGATGCGCGGCGAGCCGGGCGAGAAGCGCATCGCTTTGCCGCCCTCCACGACGGTCTTGCCGAACCCGAGTGCGACCGTAGCGAGCCCGGTCTCTGCCGTCATGCCAAGCACCGGGTAGTAGTTGTGCGAGCACGCCACCCCTGCAAAGTCAGGGTAGAAGTAGCGCTCGTGCCGACGCCCCGCGAGGCGTTGCAGCACCACCGCCATCTTCTCCTCCTCGGCACGATGGGGCGTGTTGGCGAGGTATGCCTTGGCGTTGCGGGAAAATGTCGAGGCGTACACGAGCTTCACCGCCGCCGCAACTTCCGCGAGACGCACCTCAGGATCAGACGCTGCGTTGGAGAGCATGAAGGTCTTGTAGATGCCGGCAAACGGCAGGTCGTAGGAGTCCTCGAGCAGGCTCGATGACCTCACCGCCACCGGGTAGCGTGTTTGGGCGACGAACGCGCACAGATCCTCCTCGAGCGAGCCCGGTAATCTGGCCGCCAAGAACGCCGCTTCGATCTCCTCGTCGCGAGCGTCCGAAAGCGCAAGCGCCGAGAGATCCGCCTCGCGTAGAAACTCATCGAACACGTCGGTGCCGATCACCGCGGCCGGCGGCACGAAAACGCGCACGTCGACCGCACCGACCGGATCATCCCTGCGCGCAAGCAGCGCGTTCACGAACCCAAGCCCCCGCCCCTTGCCGCCCATCGAGCCGGCGCCGATCCGTACGACGCCAGCCAGCTCGTCGAACTCGAAGCGGGAGAAGTCCGCCACTACACCGCGTCGCGCCTCCGAGCGCAACGTGCTGAAGGCGTCCACAAGGTAGCTGCGCAGCGCCTCGTCGCTGGCAAAATCCGACACCTTGCGCGGCCGGATGCGCGCGGCGAGCGCGAACTCGGTGCGCGCCATACACCAGTTCGAGAAGTGATTGCGCGAGGCGTGGTACCGCAACGACTCTCCCGGCACGGTCTGCAGCGCCCTCGGCATGCCGGCGAGGTCCGGAACGCGCGCCACCTCTCGGCCTTCGCGCGGGTCGAGAAAGACGAAATCGCCAAAGCCCAGGTTGGCTTGCATGAAGTGGCGCAACTCCTCGAGCAGGCGCGGCGAGCGCTTGTCAAGGAACGAGGCGCCGACGGCGTGCGCCTTCTCCCCCAGCGCAGCGTCCGTGGACTGGATCAGCACCGGCATGTCGGCGTCGGCCGCCTTGACACGCCGTGCGAACTCGAGGCCCGCCTCGGGATCGCTGTGGCCACCGTGCGGGAAGCGCGCGTCTGAGATCACACCCAGTGTGAACGGGCGGTACCTCTCGAACAGCGACCAGCCTTCCTCGAAGGTCTCGGCGAGCAGGATCTTGGCGCGCGCCTTGATCCGGCGCAGGCGCTGGCGGGAGTTGACCCCGTCGGCCATCAAGGCATGCGTCTGCTTGGTCAGCTCGGTGTACAGCAGCGGCAGGTACGACGAATAGAAGCGCACCGAGTTCTCGATCAGGATGATGGTGCGCACGCCCGCCAGCTCGGTGTCGTGCGCGACGTTGCGCAGATCCTCGGTCAGCTTGACGATCGCGAGAAAGAGCGCCACGTTGCCGCGCCAGACAAACACCTGGTCGAAGACTGGCTCTCCCGATTCCTTAATCCGGTGCGCCTCGAAGTGATTGTCAGCGAGCAGCACGACCGGCAGATCTGGCTGCATTGCCTTGACCGTGCGCGCGAACCGGCGCGGGTCCATCGCTCCCAGACGCGCCATTGTGATCACCAGATCGAAAGAGCGCTTGCCAAGCACGGTGAGCGCCTCATCTGCGCTCGACACCTGCGTGATGCGGGGCGAGGACGCGAGGTTTAACTGGTAGAACTCGGCATCGAGGCTCTCAGCGAGCTGGCCGTCTTCCTCAAGGATGTAGGAATCGTAGCGGCTCGACACCAGCAGCAGCTCGCGAACCCGGTATTCAATCAGGTCGCGGAACACCGCGTGCGTCGGGTCGTACTCGGAAAGCCGATCGAGCACGGTCACCGTCCGCCGCCTGAGCGTGGCGTTCGCACGTTCATCCCCAACCCCCAAAACCCCTCGCAATACTAGCAAGCGCCCCTTCTCGCCCTCAGATCGCCGCCGCGGTTCAAGCGGCCGCGCAACCAGAACTGCTTGCCAAACTTGCTCACGGCACTTGCGCTACCCTGGCGCCGGCCGTGAGTCCGGGTTGAGCGCGAGCGCTATCGGCTTGAAGCAAAACCTGGACATTCGTCCGGGTCAACGGCGAGCTCGCGGCCATGTCGCGCCGCGCACGGCGGCGCCGGCTTGCGCTTTCGCACGCGCTCATGTGAAATGAGGACGCGAGGTGAGGCGATGCGCGCTGCACCATGGTCGGTTTCTTGGAGGGCGGTGCTGGCGCTGGCCGTAGCAGCGTTCGCCAGCGTCGCGAGTGCGCAACCATCGGCGCCGACCCGTCTGGTGCTTTTCGAATGCTTCACACAATTCACGTGACCGATCTGCCAGGCCGCCGGTCCGGCGGTTGACACCTTGGCGGTCAGGTACGCGGACAGTGCGGTCTTCCTCGAACAGAACGTCTATGCGCCGATCGGCAACCGCTACAGCCGTTTCTGGGCGGCATACACGGGCGGAAACGTGGCCTACCTTCCACTCGTGATCACGGACTCCGGCCACCAGATTCTGACCGGGAACCAGTCCGACTTTACGACCGCGTTCCAGAAATTGGTGGAGCCGGAGCTGGTGCGCCCCGCGCAAGCCGACATCGAGGCGTACGCGCGCCCAGTCGGCGCACGGATGCGCGTCTATGCCCGTCTGCGCAACCTGTCCGGCGCCACGCTCTCCGCCGCCAACAGCGCCACGCTGCACGCGCTTGTGTACGAGGATCGACACGTCGGGGACACGGGCCGGATCGTGCGCGCGGCGCCGTGGCTTGGCATTGCCTCCGCGGTTGCGCCCGGCGGAGAGAGCACCGCCACGCTGGAGACGGACGACCTTGCCGACGTCAACTGGGACGCGCTCCACACCGTGGTTGCGGCCGATTACGTGCCCGGGCCCGGTCAAGCCTACGACCTCCTTCAGGCGGCCGTGGCCCAACCCGCCGGCCTCGCGCTCGACCCGCAGACCATCCCCGTCGGCATCGACGCAAACCACCCTGAGGACCGCAGGGTCAGTTTGCGTCTGGACGGGCCGTACGTGCTGCACTGGAGCGCGGCGAGTGACACGCCTTGGCTCGTGGTCACACCGGAGAGCGGTGGCATCGCCGACCAGCCGAACGTGAGCGTCGCCGCACGCGGCGTCACCTCGACGACACAGGAAGGTCATGTCACGTTCTCCGCCACTTCGGACGATGGCATGGCCTTCACACAAACCGCCACCGTGCGCGCCGTCGTCGGCGCGCGCGTGTTGCGTGTGGGCAATGGCAACGGCCCTCCGGGCACATCCGTCACGTTGCCGGTCGAGCTAGCAGCGCTCGGAGATGAGAACGCCGTCAGCTTTGACCTGGCCTTCAATCCAGCGGCGCTGCAGGCTCCGACCGTGACGGTTGGAGCGAACGCCGACACCGCCGTTTTCATTACCGACGCCAGCCAGGTCGCAGCGGGTCGCCTCGGGGTTCGCATCACGCTTCCCGCGCAGGAGACGTTCGCGCTCGGCGTGCGGCAGCTTGCGCTCGTCTCGTTCACGGTGGCGGCGAACGTGACGGCCGCAGGGAGCACCGTCGCCTTCACCGACCAGCCGCTGCCCGCGCTGCTCGCCGACGCTGCCGGCGACCCACTCACCGTCACCTATCAGGCGGGCACGGTCGCGCATCCCGGGGCGCTGGCGGCGCGGACGCCCCAGCGCCACTTTCGGGACCCCAGCCCGTAAGCGTGGTGCCACCCTTGCCTGGACGCGTTGATGCACGCCATCCGGAGGTGCGGTTGGCGAACACGGCGGCATGGACCCCTTGAGGACACCCTAACTGGCGGTTGCCACGATGACAACGGCCGCCGTCGTGGCCGGGCCGGCGTGACCACGATCAGTCCATGGTTGTGGCGCCGACCCCGAGCCGCAGCAGCGTTCTGGCGACGCGTGCCACCCAGGGCCGCTGAAGAAAAGGAAACGGTGTATTATGCAAAACTCGGCCGCTGCGGCCGCGCCTGGGGCAGGACCAGGCGGCGAGGATCCTTTGATGAGTCAGGACAAGAAGACCACCAGCAGTCAGAGCTTCGCCGAAGCCCTGGCGGAGACATTCCAGCAAGACACGATCGAGGTTGGCCAGCTCGTCACCGGGCAGGTCATGGCCATCGTGGGGGACATTGCGCTCATCGCAATCGGCGGCAAGTCCGAGGCCGTGATGGATCGAGCCGAGGTTGGCGAGCTCGCGCCAGGCGACGGCCTCGATGCGATCGTGGTCTCGCTCTCGCCGGAGATCCGCGTGTCCCACAGGCTCGCGGTCGAGCGGCGCGACCGCGAGGCGCTTCGCGGCGCGTTTGCCAATCACGTCCCGGTCGAGGGCAAGGTGACAGGCCGCAACAAGGGCGGCTACGACGTCACGATCGCCGGCATGCGCGCCTTTTGCCCGCTCTCGCAGATCGAGTTCGGCTTCCCGAAGAACCTCGACGTGTTCCTCGGCAAGAGCTACCTCTTCCACATCACCGAGCTTGCCGATGACCTCTCGGCGATGGTCGTGTCGCGCACGCAGGTGCTCAAGGAGGAGCGCGAGCACGCGGCAAACGAGGCGTGGGCGCGTATCGCCCAGGGCATGGAGATCGAGGGCGCAGTCAAGAGCGTTCGCGATTTCGGCGTGTTTGTGGACCTCGGCGGCGTGGACGGCATGGTGCACGTGAGCGAGCTCTCACACCGCGCCAGCGCGCACCCGGCCCAGATCGTCAAGGTTGGCGACACCGTGCGCGTCAAGGTGCTCGAGGCGAACCGGGAGAAGGGTCGCATCGCGCTCTCCATGAAGGCGCTCGAGCCGGATCCCTGGACCGAGGTACCGGAGCGCTTCCCCGCCGGCGCGGCATTCGAAGGCACAGTCGCCCGCAAGGCGGACTTTGGCGTCTTCGTCGAGCTTCTCCCCGGCGTGGATGGCCTCATCCACGTTTCCCAACTCGTCCCGGGCATGAAACTCGACAACGATGAACTCAAACCTGGAACGCCGGTGCGCGGCTGGGTGCGCGAATGCGATCCCGTGCGGCGGCGTCTCTCATTAAGCCTGCGTGAGGTCGCCACGAGCGATCCCTGGCTCGAAGCCGTCGAGCGCTACCCCGTTGGCACGATCGTCGAGGGTGTGATCGAGCGCACCGCCAAGTTCGGCGTCTTCGTTCAGCTCGAGGCCGGCTTGACCGCGCTCATCCCCGCCTCGGAGACCGATTCCCCGAAGGGCGCCGACCTCGCCGCACGCTTCCCCTCCGGGGGCAAGGTGACGGCCACGGTGCTGTCGGTGGAGCCGGAGCGCAAGCGACTTTCGCTCTCGGTGAAGCAGGCCAAGGAGGGCAAGTCGGCGAAGGAGTTCCGCCACTGGGCCGACGAGCGCAAGCAGGTGGAGCGCAGGCCCGAGCTCACCGCTTTCGGCGCTGCGCTGCAGAAGGCGCTCAAGACCAAGCCGTAGAACCGGGTTCTGCCAAAATTACCAGGGGGAGAGGACAGAACCTCCCCCTACATCTCCTTCGACAGGGAACACGGGAACGCGAGCGTGACGGTTGTTCCCCTGCCCTCGTGCGATGCGAGGTTGACCGTGCCGCCGAGCGCACGCACGAGGTGTTTGACGATGGCGAGGCCGAGTCTGCTGCCGCGGCGCTGGCGACAAACAGCGCGCCCAGATAGCCAATCTTCCTAACATCCTCCCATCCACGCCTCACGCCGCGCGGAAGATTCTTCGCTCAACGTCTGAAGATGCCGTGAAGCCAGCGGTGAGCACTCCGCTAGAATCGTTTCATGCTTCACCTGCGCCGTGGCCGCGTGCTCGCCATTACGCTGCTGTCCGCTGCCTGCACGGCGAGTAGACCGGCCGTCCCCGGCGGCGCCGAGACCAAAGCGGCGCGCGTGGTGCTGATCTCGTTCGATGGTCTTGGCGCCGTCATGCACGGCCGGATGCTGCGGCGAGGCGTCTACCGTGACCCGGATGGCCTTGCCGCCTTTGCGGGTGGCTTCACGGTCGAACGCGCGATTCCCGTCAATCCCACCATGACTGCCGTCAGCCACACCTCCATTGCCACCGGCGCGTTCCCCTCCCTGACGGGCATAGCGGGCAATAGTTTTCATAGCCCCAGCGCGCCGCTTGCCGAAAGCGTTTCCGGCTTTTCCGCCCCGATCGCGGTGGAAACGCTTTGGCAAGCGTTCCGGCGCCAGGGCAAGCGCGTCGGTGTGCTCGGTTTTCCTGGTTGCGACGGCAACGGTCCGGCTCGCACCGCCGACTTCGGCACGACCTACGTCAACGCCCCGTTTGCGCAAGCCGGGAACATGCGCCTCGAGGCCACCGACTTCGCTGTCGTGAGCCTGCCAAGGGCGGTAGTCAGCTTTGCGCCGGGCCGGCGCGCGCTGATCACGGTCAACCTGAGGGGCAGCGGCGTGCCCGAGAGTACGCCCTTCTTCCTCACCGCTCTCGACACTCGTGACGACGGCGTCACGAGCTACGACACGCTCGTGGTGGACGACGACGACGATGTGAGCAACGGCGCGCTTGCCACCGTGCGCCCAGGCCAGTGGTTCCCGCTCACCCTGCACACGCCCCACCCGGACGGCGGTATCCGCACGGTCGGTGCGTGGTGCCTGTTGCAGGCGCTGGCCCCGGATCTTTCCGCAGTGACGTTCTATCGGGGCGCGTTCTTCGCCGCCGAGGCGTACCCGCGTCCATTCCGGGAGGTGCTCGAGGCCAGCGCCGGTTTCTGGCCCGGCCCCGAAGACGAGGCGGCGCTCGATCGCACATTGGCCCGCCAGGATGGGTTGCAGCTTGCCGACGTCATGGAGCAGACGCGCCGCTTCTCCGAGTACTTCACCGCGACCGCCCGTGTTGCGTGCACGCGCGAAACGTTTCAGCTCCTCATGCTCTACCAGCCCGCAGTGGACGAAATCGAGCACCTGATGCTGCTCACCGATCCACGCCAGCCGAACTACTCCGAGGGGCTCATGGCCACGGCGGACGCGACGGTTGCCGGCGTCTACGGTATTGCCGACCACGCCCTCGGCGAGCTCGCGCGCTCTCTCGATCTCAAACACGACGCGCTGGTCGTGGTTTCAGACCACGGCATGGCGCCGGCGTGGGAAGACGTACACATCAATCAGCTCTTGCTGCGGGCAGGCCTGGTCAGGACCGAGCAGGTGGACGGGACGTGGCGTGTGGCCGCCTCGTCGCCGATGCTGGCGCACGCGTCGGGGGGCAGCGCGAACATCTACGTCAACCTCCAGGGGCGTGAAGAGAACGGCGTCGTCCCGCCCGCCCGCAAGGCCGAGCTCGTGCAGCAGGCTGCGTCCGTCCTCGCGCGTTTCCAGGTGGAGGGCCATGATGCCGTCGAGGCGATGTTCCGGCACGAGCAGCTCGCCGAGATCGGCCTCGACACCCCAAACGCGGGCGATCTCGTGGTTTTCATGAGCCTCGGCTTCAACGCCAGCTCAAAGCTTGGTCCGCGCGAGATGCCCGTGCATGAGCCCGCCTCGCTCTACGGCCGCCACGGCTACCGCAACACCCATCCGGAGATGGCTGCGATCTGGCTCGCGCGCGGCGCTGCGGTACCGGCGCAGCATGTTTCAGAGCGTTCGCTCACCGAGGTCGCGGCGTTCGTCGCGCACCTTGCCGGCGTCACACCGCCCGCGCACGCGCGCCCGTGGCCGCACTAGCTCCTACAGGCGCGCTCATCCTGGTCACTCTCACCTGGGGCGCTTTCTTCCTCTTGCCATGGCACTCGCGCACCGTTCCCGCCCCGCGTGGATCCGGGCGCCCACCGTGGCTGTCACGTATGCTCTTGGAGCGAGGGTCCGCGACGCTCGTGATCGCTAGTGCCGCTGCGCGGGCGCAGCGACCTCCCGCAACGGCACAGTGAATGCCCAGTTGTTATCGGCGGCGGGCGTCAGGGAGCTGTGGCGGGTGAAGTACTCGACCAGCAGTTCGACCATCGGCGTGTCGCTCTGCGCTACGCGTGGCGCCGCCACCAAGTGCGGGAAACCTCCCCCACCGCTGGCGCGGTAGGAGTTGATCGCCACGGTGAAGCTATCGTCCGCAGCCACGACCCTGCCGGCCACCCGCAGACCGTGGATGCGCTCGCCGACCGGCTCCGTCGGGTCAACAAGGTAGGTCGCACCCTCGAGGCTATCGAAGTTGTACGGCGGCAGCGCCGGATCTCGTATCAGCGCACACGGAAGCGGCGGGTTGCAGTCGAGGCCGATCCAGCCGCGCACGGCGTGCTCGAGCACGTCCCTGAGCTCGCGACCGGTGAGCCGGACGACCACAAGCGTGTTGGGATAAGGGTAGAGCGCGTGTGCGAGCCGCGGCGTGAGCGGGCCGGGTGGAAACTCAGCGCGCATCCCAAGCGGCGCCGCGAGCGAGAGCTGGGCGCCCGACGCCTCGAGCTGAACCGCGTGGATGAGGTCCACGCTGGCGTCGTCCCCAACCGGCAGGTTGCTCACGCGCAAGGGTGCTGTGAGCTGTCCGAGCGGGCGCGAAAGCTCCGCCACTTCCCGGCGGTGTGCGCTCTCGGCAGCCGCCAGCACGTGCGTATCGGCAGCCGCGTCAACGGTTGCGATGTTCTCGCCGTGCCAGCTCCCAACTTGCCAGTGGTGGCCATGCCGCGCCAGCGCCAGGTCCACTCGGGTCACGAACTCCGCCCAGCGTCCAGGCTGGGCGATGACGGTCTTGCCGAGGCGTTGCGGTGCCAGGTTGCGGTGCGTGTGGCCGGTGAGCAAAAGGTCGATGCCGTCGAGCTGCGCCACCCGCCAGGCGAAGTTCTCCTCGTCGCTGCCGTTGGGCGCCCCGCTCAAGAGATCACGCTCGAAGCCAGCGTGCAGCACCACGATCAGCACATCCGCCCGCGGGCGCAGTTTCGCGATGTGCTCGCGCGCGACCACGACGGGATCAGCGAAGCTCAGCCCCTGCCAGTGCCGCGCCGGTTCCCAGTGCGGCACGTTCGGGTTGGTGAGGCCGAGCACGCCGATTCTCACGCCGCCGCGCGCGAGCACGAGCTCGGGCACAACGGGAAGCCCGGCCTGCTTTGCGCCGTCCAGGTTCGCCGCCAGCCAGGGAAACGTCGCCTGCGCAAGTGAGCGCGCCAACACCACGAGGCCAAAGTTGAACTCGTGGTTGCCCAGCACCGCGCCGTCGTAGCCGATGAGGTTCATCGCCGCGATCGTGGGGTCCTCTCCGGGCGCGCCCGGCGCGTTGATCGCGTAGTAGTTGAGCGGCGTGCCCTCGATGACGTCGCCTCCATCGAGCACCACCGTGCGCGGATTCTCCCGGCGCACCCGGGCAATCACGGTTGCAGCCTGCGCGATCGATCCCGCGCTGGGCTGTTCGCGGACGTCGTCGAACGGCAGCACATGTGCGTGCATGTCCGAGGTGAAGAGCACGGTGAGCGCCGCTTGCTCTCCGGCATGAGCGCCCGACGCTAGCAGCAGCAGGAAACTGATGGCACACGCCGCGTGCGAGCACCCAGCGACCACACTACGGGCCGTCTTGGGACGGCGCTCTGGAGCTGGCGTGGAGGTTTCTGTTGTGTTGTCCCGTCCTGCTTTTTCCATCGCCCTCATAGCTGCGTCACCTCTCGGTGTTCGCCGAAGATCTTCGCGAGCGCGCCCGCGATCTCGCCGATCGAAGCATACGCCTCCACTGCCTCGAGGATGAACGGCATCAGGTTCACGCTCCCAAGTGCAGCCTCATGCAGCGCGGCGAGCGCCGCCGAGACGCGCTCACCGTCGCGTCGCGAGCGCACCGCGCGCAGCGCCGCGATCTGTGCCTGCTGCGCCGCCTCGTTGACCCGGAAGATCGGGATCGGCGTGTCGCCCGGAGCACGGAAGCGGTTCACACCCACGACCACTTGGGTGCCCGCTTCGATCTCGCGCTGGGTGCGGTACGCCGCCTCGTGGATCTCGCGCTGCTGGAAGCCGCGCTCGATCGCGGCGAGTGCGCCCCCCAACGCCTCGATCTTGTCGATGTAGGCGCGCGCCTCCGCTTCGATGCGATCAGTCCACGCTTCGACCGCGTAGGCGCCTCCGAGCGGGTCGGCAAGGTCGGCGAGGCCCGACTCGTGCGCGATCACCTGCTGCGTTCGCAGCGCCAGCGTCACGGCACTCTCGGTCGGCAGCGCGAGCGCCTCGTCCATGGCGTTTGTATGCAGCGATTGCGTGCCACCGCACACAGCCGCGAGCGCTTGAATCGCCACCCGCACGACGTTGTTCTCGGGCTGCTGCGCGGTGAGCGACGAGCCGGCGGTCTGGGTGTGGAAGCGCAGCCGCCACGTGCGCGGGTCGCGCGCGCCGAATTCCTCCCGCATCATGCGCGCCCACAACCGCCGCGCCGCACGGAACTTCGCTACTTCCTCGAGAAAGTTGTTGTGAGCGTTGAAGAAGAACGAGAGGCGCGGACCGATGTCGTCGACCGCCAGGCCGGCGGCGCGCGCGGCGCGCACGTACTCGCACCCATTGGCGAGCGTGAACGCCACCTCTTGCACCGCTGTCGAGCCAGCCTCTCGAATGTGATAGCCGGAGATGGAGATCGTGTTCCACTTCGGTGCCTGCGTGCCACAGAAGGCAAACACGTCGGTGATCAGGCGCAGGCTTGGGCGCGGTGGGAAGCGGTAGGTGCCGCGCGCGATGTACTCCTTGAGGATGTCGTTCTGGATGGTGCCGTTGACGGCATCCCAGGGCACGCCCTGGCGTCGCGCCACCGCGAGCACCATCGCAAGCAGCACCGAAGCGGTCGCGTTGATCGTCATCGAGACCGACACCGTCTCGAGCGGGATGCCAGCGAGGAGCGCCTCCATGTCGGCGAGCGTGTCGATCGCGACGCCGACCCTGCCCACCTCGCCGGCCGCGAGCGGGTCGTCGGAGTCGTAGCCGATCTGCGTCGGCAGATCGAAGGCGATCGAGAGCCCCGTCTGCCCCTGCTCCAGCAGGTAGCGGTAGCGCTGGTTTGACTCCTGGGCGGTCGAAAAGCCCGCGTACTGCCGCATCGTCCACAGCCGCGACCGGTACATCGAGGGGTGGATGCCGCGTGTGAACGGGTACTCACCAGGCAGGCCGAGACTGCTCACAGCGTCCTCCGCCAGGTCCCACGGCCCGTACGTCGGTTCGACCACAAACCCGGATGAGGTCCGAAAATCGCCGCGCTCAGCGCCTGTCACCGGGCGGTAGACAGCGTCCTTCCACGCCTGGTAAGCCTTGGCATCCATCACACGCTCCTTGCCCATGCGGTGGCGGAGTATAGCAAGCGCGCCGCTTTCGGCTCCCCTGTCGAGCGGGTGCGAACCGTCGGCGACTGGCCGTGCGCGTGCGCGCGGCGAGACGGTCAGCCTGCCTCCGTTGATTGGTCAGCGCCTGCCGTCGTGCCGGCGCCACGGCGGCGCCCCAAGGGAGAACCAACATCTGAGACGAAAAGGTGCGCGCGGGAACGGTTAGAATCCCTCCATGCAGGTGCTCGTCATCGGGGGCAGCCGGTTCATCGGGCTCGCCATCGTGCAGCGCCTGATCAATGAGGGGCACCGCATTACGCTCCTCAACCGCGGCCGCTCCCATGACCCCTTCGGCACGCGCGTCAACCGCGTGCTCGGCGACCGTTCCGATCCGGAGACCCTTGAGCGTGCGGTCGCGCGGCGCGATTTCGACGCCATCGTGGACATGGTCGCGTACCGCGAGGACGACACCCGCAGCGCGATCGAGAAGCTGGCCGGCCGGATCGGCCATTTCGTCCACATTTCGACCGCGTCGGTGTACGTCATCCGCGACGGCATCTACTGCCCCTTCCGCGAAGAAGACGCCCAGGGTCGCCTTGCCCCCAAGACAGCAGCCACCGCCTCGTCATGGACCTACGCCTATCACAAGCGCCGCTGCGAGCAGGCGCTCGCCGCCGCCTGGGAGGAGAAGCAGTTCCCCTTCACCAGCTTGCGTTTGCCCATGGTGGTCGGCCCGGGTGACCACACCGAGCGTGCGCTCGCGTACCTCGAACGGCTCGATGATCGAGGGCCTCTTCTCCTCCCGGACGGAGGCCTCAACTCATGGGGTTTCCTGCCAGTCAAAGACGTGGCCGAGGTTGTGGCCGCCAATCTCATGAACAGCAATGCCTTCGGCCGCGCCTACAACCTCGCTCAACGCGAGGTCGTGTCGGTCAGACAATTTGTCGAGAGCGCTGCCGCCGCGATGGGGCGCAAGCCAACGCTCATTCCCGCCCCGTCGGAGTGGCTGCACCGACTCCAGCTCGGCGTCGCCTTCTCGCCATACACCCACGACCACGACATCGTGCTCGACACGACCGCGGCACAGCGCGACCTCCTGTTTGAGCCGACGCCGTTCGTGACGTGGTGCGAGGAGCTCGTCAAGGACTTCCGCGCCAACTGGGACGGCGCTCACTCGCCCTTCTACGCGACCCGGCGCCTTGAACTCCGCCTGGTCAGGGAGATGACGCAGCTCAAGATCCCCGACCTAGCACAGGGTGCGGCGGCGCGGCGCTAACCGCTTTGCCTACGGAGTGATGCCGAGGACCCGGAGCGCGTGCAGCGCCGCGTCCTGCTGCGCGGCGCGCTTGGACGAGCCTTCGCCGCGTGCGAGCGCCACGCCACCGAACTCGACCTCCACCACGAACACCTGCCGGTGTGCCGGCCCACGCACCTCGACGTGATGGTACGCGGGCAGGGCGAAGCCGCGCTCCTGCGCAAGCTGCTGCAGTGCAGTCTTGGGCTCGGCCAGGATCAGTTGTGCGGGGTCAAGCCGTTCTGCCAGCGGCACGAACAGCCGCCGCACCGCGACCTGGAACCGCCGCCAACCCGCGTCGAGAAGGAGCGCTCCCAGGAGCGCCTCGAGCGCGTCGGCGAGCACGGATGGCCCCGCCTCCGCCGCTTCCAGGTTGCTGCCGAGATCGAGCGCCTCGCCCACGCCGATCTCGTGCGCGAGACGCGCGAGCGAGGTCTTGCGCACGAGCGCAGCGCGCGCCCGCGTGAGCTCGCCTTCGCTCACCTGCGGCCAGCGCGCAAAGAGCAGCGCCGCGACCGCATGGGAGAGTGCGGCGTCGCCGAGGAACTCAAGCCGCTCCGACGACGGCGCCCCCTGCTCATACGCTGCCGAGCGATGGCGCAGCGCCTCGGCGAGCAGCTCGCGCCGCACAAACCGGTGGCCCAGGGCGCGCTCGAGCCGGTGCAGCGCTCTGGCACGCCCGGTAGAAGCCCGCGCCGGTGAAGCTCGCGGCGCCTCGCGCTGTCGTTCGTTTTTCGTCATTGTCTGCTCCGCACCTCCGGCTGCGGCGCCACTATCGCGCCGAGGCCCACAGCTCTTCGCCGCGCCGCCGGACCGCCACGACACGGTGATACGGGAGAAATGTTCCGTCTGCGCTGGTCACGCCCGCGGCCAGGATGTCACCGATCTCGGCAAACAGAAACTCCTCCTCGCGCTCGTGCGGACCGTGCCGCACCCGCACCACGAGCACCACCGCCTCGGCGTCCGCCGCTGCGTCCCAGCGCAGCCGGTTGAGCAGCGTTCGCAGCGCGCTTCCCGCCACCTCCCGATTGTAGTAGGTCGCCGGACCAAACTCGGAACAGCTCTCTGCCTATCACATCCTCGCTCGCGCCCGGCAATGCCCGGAGCGCGAGAACCCTGACTGTCCGGCTTGACGTGTTGGGCAGTTCGGACGAGACTCCGTGTCGCGATGGAGAAGTTCCGCATCACGGGCGGGCGCGCCCTGCACGGCGAAGTCATCGTCTCGGGATCAAAAAACGCCGCTTTGCCGTGCCTGGCCGCAACGCTGCTGACGCCCGAGCCGGTCGTGCTCCACGGGCTGCCGCGCGTGCGCGACATCGTCACGATGGAGCGCGTGCTCGCCGCGCTCGGCGAGTCGTGTAGCCACGCCTCCGGCGCAACGACCGCGGTCAGCGGACACGGCGAGACCCACCACGCTCCGTACGAGCTCGTGCGCACCATGCGGGCATCGGTTCTCGTACTCGGGCCGCTGCTTGCCCGCCGCCGCCGCGCACGGGTTGCGCTGCCGGGGGGCTGCGCCATCGGTGCACGGCCGATTGACTTCCATCTTTGGGCGCTTGGGAAGCTCGGCGCCGAGCTGCGCGTTGAACGCGGCGACGTGGTCGCCAGCGCGCCCACAGGACTTCGCGGCGGCGAGATCACCTTCCCACGCATCACCGTCACCGGCACTGAGAATCTCCTCATGGCGGCCGTCCTTGCGCGCGGGCGCACCGTCCTGCGCAACGCCGCGCGCGAGCCCGAGGTCGAGGATCTCGCCCGACTGCTGCACGCGATGGGTGCGAGGATCGACGGCGCTGGCAGCGACACACTCGAGGTCGAGGGCGTCGCCGAGCTGATCGGCGCCGAGCATCGTGTCATCCCCGACCGCATCGAGGCCGGCACCTACGTCATCGCCGGCGCACTCGCTGGTGTGGGCGTGCGCGTGAGTGGGTGCGCGCCGACCCACCTGAGCGCATTTCTTGATGCTCTCAGCGACGCGGGCATCCAGCTTGGCCGCGAGCGCGATGCGATCGTGGTGCCATCGGCGGCAAAGCCACGCGCGGTCTCGTTGGCCACGGCCGAGTACCCCGGGTTTCCCACCGACCTGCAGGCGCAGTTTCTCGCGCTCATGACGCAGGCTGCAGGCGAGAGCGCAATCACCGAGACCATCTTCGAGAACCGCTTCCAGCATGTGCTCGAATTGAAACGTCTCGGCGCGCACATCGAGGTCGAAGGCCACACCGCGCGCGTGTGGGGGCCGACTGCGCTCGAGGGCACGACGGTGATGGCCTCGGACCTGCGCGCCTCCGCCGCGCTCGTGCTCGCCGCGCTGGTTGCAAACGGCGACACCATCGTGGATCGCATCTACCACCTCGACCGCGGCTACGAGACCATGGAGGGCAAACTGAACGCTCTCGGCGCCGCCATCGAGCGTTTTAACCCCGGCCCCTACCGCTAGGCGTGCGGATCGGTCTCGTCACGCGCCGGCAGGGCCCCGCACGTGGCGCAGAATACGTGACGGTTGAGCGTACGCTTGGCGTGTGCGCCCAGCGCCGCTATCCTCGCGCCATGGAGAGCTGTCCGTTCTGCCGGATCGCCCGTGAGCAGAGTGCGGCGCGCGTCGTCTTCGCCACGGATGATGTGATCGCCTTCCACGACATCGCGCCCCGTGCGCCGGTGCACATTCTCATCATTCCGCGTCGCCATATCACGTCGCTCGCGCTCAGCACACCCGAAGACCGTGATCTGCTCGGTACGCTCATGCTGGCGGCGGCGGAAGCGGCCCGAGGCGCTGGCATCGCCGAGTCCGGCTTCCGCGTTGTCACCAACGCCGGGCGCGGCGCCGGCCAGACCGTGCCCCATCTCCATTTCCACGTGTTGGGCGGCCGTCCGCTGGCATGGCCGCCAGGATGATGCCGCTACCGCCGCCCGCGCCGGATGTCGCTCTCGTCGAGGCCGCGCGTACCGGCCGCGCGGCCGAGGCGCGCGCCGTGACCGCGGAGGTCGCCGCGCCGCGCGCACCCATGGTCGCGCTGCTGGCGGCGCGCGCCGAGCGAACCCATGGTGATCCTGCGCGCGCCCTTGCCCTGCTCAAACAGGCGATACCTGCCGCGGGAGAGCTTGCGCCTGCGCTGCGACTCGAAGCAGCCGCCGCCGCGCTTGCCCTCCGCCAGGACCCGGGCGGATTGCTCGCGCCGCTGTTTCAACCCTCCGCGCCGCCGCCGGTCCGCCGGGCGGCTGCGCGCCTGCTCCAGGCCAGCTTCGACGCGCTCCCGACATCGGTTCTCCAAAGCCTGCGGCAGCGCCCGATGCCGCGGCCGCTGCGGCGCGAGCTCACCACCGTGCTGGCCGAGCGCGGCAACGACGCCGCGGCGGCGGCGCGCGTGTTGCGGTCCCGCTTCGGCGATCAAGCGTCGCTGCGCGCCGCCCGCTGGCTGGTGACACAGCCGTCCCTGAGCACCGCCACACGAGTCTTGGTCGCCGAGGGCCTACTTACCGGCGGGGCCTGGAGCGAGGCGCAGTCGCTGCTCGCCGGCATCGCGTCACCAGATGAGGGCGCCGTGCGCGCACGCTGGGCGTTCCTGCGCGGACGGGCGGCGTATCGGCTCGGGGATCTCGTCCCCGCCGCGTCGGCATTCGCGCAGGCGGCGAGCCTCGCGCAGGAGCCGGCTACGCGCTTCGAGGTCGACGTGCAGCAGGCTCGCGTGGCCGAGCTGCGCGGCGAGCTGGCAGACGCTCGTGTTTTCTGGGACGCCGCGCGTGTCGCCCAGCCGCGCGAGGTGGAGGGCTGGGACGGCAGCGCCCGCGTGCGCGCGCTCACCGGCGACGTCGAGCCAGCCGTTCGCCTCCTCCGGGCCGCCCCGCCCCCCGTGCAACGCGTCGCGGGCCCGCGCCTGGCAGCCCTATTCGTGGCGCACGGCGAGATCGCCAGCGCACGCCGCGTCCTCGCTGGGTTGCCGGAGCGGCTGCCCGCCGTGCGCGCCGCGTGGTTCGCCGTCCACCTGCGCGCGGCCGAATCGGACCGCGCCCACGCCGACGCCGTCGCACTGCTCACCGACCCACACGCCGGCGGCTGGCAGGAGCTCGTCCTGGACGCAGCCTGTGCCGGGGAGAGCGAGAGCTCAGCCACCGCGCCGACGCGTGACACGCGCCGTCTGGCCGAGATCGCGTGGCGGGCTGGGGCCCCGGTCGCGCGAGCGGCGCTCGCAGATGCTCTCGCCGACGACCCGGCCTGGGGGCCATTGCTCTCAGGCACGCCTTTGGCGCCACCCGCGTGGGATGGGCCTGCTGCCGAGCTTGTCGCCGGCGGCCTCGAGGCCGAAGCCGCCACCCTCTTTCCGCATCGCTTTCCCGCCGCGACGCCGGCGGAGCTCGCGTGGAGCGCACGCCGGCTCGCCGCGCTCGGCAACCGAAACGCCGCGCTTGGCGCCGGTGAAGCGCTGTGGGCCCGCCTCGGCGGCATCCCCGCCGGCCTGCTGCCCGACACGCTGCTGGGTGTGATCGTGCCGCCCGAGCTGGTCGCCGGTTGCCAAAGCGCGGCGGGCTTGCACGGGGTGTCGGCGGCCTGGCTGTTCGCGCTCGTGCGGCAGGAATCGCGCTTTGACGCCGGCTCGTTCTCCTCGGCCGGCGCCATCGGTATGGCCCAACTCGTGCCCGAGCTCCTCCACCGTCTCGGCGCCACAGTTAGCGACGCCCGCGACGGCGGCCGGGCCCTCGACTTGGCCGCGCGCGAGCTTGCCCGCCTCACGGCGCGCTTCGGCCCGGATCTTGCAACCGTCGCAGCCGCCTACAACGCTGGCGAAACCGTGACGGAGAGCTGGCGGAGCGCACTCGGGGACGACATTCCCGCCCTCATGTTTGTGGCGGCAATTCCCTATGGCGAGACCGCAGGATACGTGCTGGCCGTACGCGAGGGCGTCGCGCTTGCGCATCACCTCAAGTAGCGCACGACCTCGGCGCGCTTCGCAAGCTCACTTGTCCAGCGCTGAACTTCGTCGGTGAGCTTGCGCTCGCGCACAATCGCCTCGACCTGCTCGCGCACATTGGCGAGAGGAGGCACTGCCTTGCCATCGGCGTGCAGTTTGGGGGCGAGCTCCTCGCGCCAGGTTTTCTCGATCTCCTCGGCGCTCGGCCGCACGAACGGTGCAAACCGTCTTGCCACGTATGCCTCGACCACCGCTGCCTTGCGCACCATGCCGCGCAGCGCCATTTGGCCGAGGCCGAGCGCGTGCAAGCGGCGGCCAAGCTCCTCCTCGCCGCCAGCACGGCGCACAACCGCCTGCCACGCGGCGTCGACGTCCGCGCTCGTGCTCTGCACGATTGCCGCCGCCTGGAGGTCCTGCCAGCGGAGCTCGAGCTCAATGAGCGCCGTCACCACCGCGCGCTCGTAGTCGTCCTCGCTCTCCCCGTCTTGCCTGGGCACGAGGCCGGCGACCTCGGCGAGATCAACGTCCGAGGTGAGAATCGGCACGCTGTTGACGAGCGCAAACACGCGCTCGACCTCGACAGCAGCAAACAGAACCGGCACCATCAGGGCGAGCACGGCCGCATGTTACACTCGCGGCGGAGGCTGAGTGGGCACAGGCGCGTCGCGACAGAGCGAGATGGTCGTCGCGCTGGCCCAGATCGCCACCTGCCCGGGCCAGCCGAAGCACAACCTCACACGCCACCTTGCCATGATCGAACGGGCACGCACGGCTGGGGCGCATCTGGTCGTGTTTCCCGAGCTCTCGCTCTCCGGCTACCTGCTCGCCCACGGCGTGCTCGAACACGCCATGCACCTCGGCGACGCGTTGCTCGAGCCCCTTAAGCGGGCGAGCCGCGACCTCGCCGTGCTGTTTGGCCTGCCACTGCGTGAGGAGCACGGCGGTGTTTCCAACGCCGCGGTGCTGCTCGAGGGCGGCAAGGTCCGTGGCGTGCACCGCAAGCTCTACCTCCCGACCTACGGCATGTTCGACGAGGGGCGCTACTTCATCCCCGGGCCGCGGCTCGAGCCGCTGGCGTGCTCACTCGGCAGCCTGGGCGTGCTGGTGTGCGAGGACGCGTGGCATCTGTCCTCCGCCGCGCTGCTCGCGCACGCCGGTGTGGACGCCCTGCTTATCATGGCGGGGGGGCCGACCGAGGTGGGCGCCGAGGACGAGCCTGCGGCCTCGCGGCGCTGGCACTGGATCGTCGGCGCGACCGCAATCACGACCGTGCGCCCGGTGTTCTTCGCCAACCGGTGCGGCTGGGAGGAGGGCATCCTGTTCGGCGGCTGTTCGTGGGCGGTCGACGCGCGCGGCCAGGCGCTAGCCGACGCCGCGCCCGCGCTTGATGAGGCGCTCGTGGTCGCGCCGCTCTCCCTCGCCGCTGCGGCGCACGCCCGCACCCTCATCCCGATCCCGTACGCCGAACGCTTCGATCTCTGGCGCGCCGCCCTCGCACCACCCGAGCGCGATGAAACCTCCTGAACTGCCGCCAGTCAACGTCCGGCTGCTCGCCACGGCGCTCAAGGCCTTCCTGGCGGAGGAGTTGCGTGCCTCACGGCTCTCCGGTTACGTGGTGGGGTTGTCCGGCGGCTTGGACTCGGCCGTAGCTTCAGCCCTCGCCGTGGCCGCCGTCGGACGCGAGCGACTCACCGCACTCGCCCTACCGGGACCTACCAGCAATCCGGCCAGCCTGCGCGACGCTCAGGCCGTTGCCGACGTGCTCGGCGTCGGTCTCAAGGCGATCGCGATCACGGCGCCCGCACGTGCCTTCACTGATGTGCTCGGCGCGCACGACGATCGTGTGCGCTTCGGCAACCTGCTCGCCCGCCTCCGTATGGCGGCTCTCTTCGACAGGGCGCGAGCAGACAACGCGCTCGTGCTCGGCACGAGCAACAAGTCGGAGATCTTGCTCGGCTATTCGACCGTGTTCGGCGACGCGGCCGCCTCTGTGCAGCCGCTCGGCGACGTGTGGAAGACACACGTCTTCGCGCTTGCGCGCGAGCTCGGCGTACCGGAGCAGGTGATCGCGAAGCCGCCAACCGCAGACCTCTGGCCCGGCCAGACCGATGCCGGCGAGCTCGGCTTCGAGTACCGCGAGGTGGATCCGGTGCTGCACTGCCACCATGAGCAGGGTATGACGCGCGCTCAGCTTCTGGCAGCCGGTTTCCCGGAGCACCTCGTCGATGACGCGCTTGCGGCCTACCGGAAGAACCGCTTCAAGTGGCGACCCACAGTCGTGGCGCGCGTGTCCGCGAGCTGCATCAACGTTGACCGCATCCTGCCACGCAATCCAGAACCATGAAAACGAGGCGCCACGTGCAGCGCTTCGCGCACGCGGCCTCGGCCGCCATTCGCTGCGCCACGCAACCGGCCCGCGTCTCTCCTGCCGTAGCCGCACCCGAGGGTGCTGACGCCGGCCAGAGGACCCTGGCGTCCGAGCCGGTGCCGGCGGGACGGCTGTGGGTCGTCGCCACTCCGATCGGAAACCTTGGCGACTTCCCGCCGCGGGCGCGCGAGGTGCTGGCGCGCGTACGCGCCGTGCTGGCGGAGGATACCCGTCGGGTACGCAAGCTCCTCAACCACTTCCACATCGCCACGCCGGCGCGCGCGCTGCACGAGCACAACGAGGCTGAGATGCTCCCCCGGCTGCTTGACGAGATCGCGTCCGGCGCCGAGCTTGCGCTCGTCTCCGACGCCGGCACGCCGGTGCTCGCCGACCCCGGTTTCCGCCTCGTGCGCGCCTGCCGCGAGCAGAATCTGGAGGTGCTCGCGGTGCCTGGCCCGAGCGCCGTCACGACCGCGCTCGCGGTTGCGGGGTTGCCGCCCACCCCGTTCACCTTTGCTGGCTTCCTGCCAGCCAGGGCCGGTGTGCGCGCAGCCGCTCTCGACACGCTCGCCGCGCTCCCGCACACGCTCGTGCTCTTCCTCTCTCCGCACCGCCTCGCCGCAGAGCTCGCAGCGTGCGCCGACCGACTCGGCAGTGAACGTGAGGCGGCGTTGTTGGCCGAGCTTTCTAAGCTGCACGAGCGTTGCATGACAGGCACTCTGAACGCGTTGGCTGCGGCTGCGGCCACGACTGAAGCCCGCGGCGAGTACACCCTCGTGATCGGACCGCCGCAAGTTGCACAGGCGGAAACGCCAGGACGCGAACGGGCGCAGCGAGCACTGGCGCTGGCGCTCGCGCGCGGTCTCGCGTTGCCGCAGGCCCGCCGCGAGGCGGCGCGCGCGCTTGGGATCAGCCGGCGGCAGCTCTACGAGTTGGTGTCGACGCCGAGGGTGCGAGCAGCTCCAGAACCACCGCGCTGACCGCCGCGAGCGCCATTTCCGGCGCGGTGCGCTCGGCGCCGCTGCGCGCGAGCTCGGCGATCGCCGCGAGCAACTCCTTCTCATCGTACGCGGCCGCAAGGCGAAAGGCGTGGTGCAGTCGCCACGGGCTCGCCTTGCCGAAGGGCGATTCCACGCGCGGCGTGATGATGTCGGCGAGGGGCTTGTGCAGCTTCCTTTTGAAGACGGCGTTGTACCAGTGCGACTGTGCGCAGCGTGCCGGCACGAGCTCCTCGGCAATGCCGGCGCGCCGCGCGTACCCGCGCAGCGCGAGCGCCTGGCGCAGCAACCGCCCCAGCATGCCCACGAGGACGGGACCGTAGGCCTCCGGCGCGACCGCTTCGCCGCGCCAGCCGACAAGCACGGCGCCGGCCGAGAGGGCGCTCGCGAAGCGCAGATAGGCAGGGGCGTCGCGGGCGACTAGGGCGTCTTCAAGCGCCACGAGCGACAGCTCGCCGAGACCTACCAACCGCCGTACCGTCTCGGCGCTCAGCTCGCCTGTTAGGGCGAGGCGCTGCGCCGCCTGGGCGAGCTCACGCGGCCGGAAGCCGTACGCCTCGCACAGGGCTTCGACCGCATCTCTTGCCGCAGCGACGTCGGGCGCGACGCGCGCGATCAGGTCCCTGAGCACGGCGTGCTGCTCCGGCGTGGTGGTCACCTTGTCCCAGGGCTTGGGCTCGGGCGGCAGCGGTAGATAGCGCAGTTCGCCGCGTGCGCGCGCCACCTCGGCGAGCGGGCCCTGCGGCTCAGCGCCCTGTACAGCGAGGACGAGGCTCGTGTCCCGCAGGCTCAGGCGCGCGAGCTCCTCGGCCATAACGGCGGCGGCGGCGCGCCCACCCGCCTCGAAGTAGGGCGCCGCGTCACGCACCACGAGCAGGCGCTCGGGCGCAAACAGCGATGGGCTCGTCAGCTCGCCGATCAGCCGGGCGGTTGCCGGCGCCTCGTCGAACGCAACGACCTCGCCTTCGGGGTGGAGTCGCTTCCACTCCGTCTCGTGGTCACCACGCGCAAGTTCCAGCAGGTAGTCATCGGGGGTCGCGAGCAGCAGAAGCGACGGCAGGGTCAGATCTCACCCCGGTCCTGGAGCTCCTGGCAGGCCATGCAGTGGCGGGCCCACGGGATCGCCTGCAGGCGCTGGGCCTCGATCGGCTGCTCACAGTGGACGCACTGGCCAAACTTGCCGGCATCGAGGCGCGCGATGGCCTCGTCAATCATGCGCAGCATCTTGCCCTCGTTCTCCGACAGCGAAAAGGAGAACTCGCGAGCAAACGCGCTTGTGGCACGGTCGGCAATATCCGGTGCGGCGGATTCCGTCTCGAGCGTGCCCATCTCGCGGGCGCGCGTGACGCCTTCCAGTAGCTCCCGGCGCTTTGTCTGCAACTGCTTGCGAACGGACTTGAGGTTAATGGCACGAGCCAACGGAACCTCCAGGCGGCGGATTATACCCCAACCTTTGGCCCCGGGAGCCCCGGTGGTAGCGACCGCCCGCCAGGATGTCGCAGGCGCGGTAAAGCTGCTCGAGCAGCACGAGACGGGCCAGTTGGTGCGACAGTGTCAGGTGCGACAGGGCGAGGCGCTCGTTGGCCGCCCGTTTGAACGCCTCATCCAGCCCAAGGTCGCCGCCGACCGCGAACACGACCCGCCCGCGGCCCCGCCACCGCGCAACCAACTGCGCCAACTCCTCGCTCGTGCAGCTGCGTCCGGCTTGATCGAGGGCGACAACAATGTCGTCCGCCTGGAGGTGTCGGCGCAAGCTCGCCGCCTCCGCCGCCAGTGCGCGGCGCGGATCGCCGTCACGGCCAAGGGCTGGCCTCACTTGCTGCTCGGCGAACGGACCGAAGCGCGCCAGCCGTGCGGCGTACGAGCCGATGAGCTCTGTCAGCGCCTCAGGCGGGCGCCGCCCGACCCACAGGATTAGCATGCCCTTCACTGCGACCGCCAGCGGATCAGCGTGCGACGGGAGATCCCGAGCACGCGCGCGGCCCGACTCACGTTGCCGGCTTGACCCGCGAGGACCCACAGCGCATAGAGGCGCTCGACCTCGACGAGCGGAGCCGTACGCTTGAGCGCGAGTCCGGATACCGCCGGCCACGAGTCCAGCGGCAGGCCAAGCTCGGCAGCACCGATGGCGTCGCCGCGGGCGACCAGAGCGGCCCGCGTCACAGCCGCCTCGAGCTCACGGAAGTTGCCCGGCCACGGGTAGGCGGCCACGAGGCGCTCCGCCTCGGGATCGAACCGCAGGGGCACGCCGGCGGCGCGTGCCGCCTGCCCGAGCGTCCGGCGCGCGAACGGGAGCACGTCCTCGGGGCGCTCGCGCAGGGGCGGTAGCTCGATGTGGAGGCCAGCGACGCGGTGGTAGAGGTCGAGTCGCACCAGGCCCTGTGCGACCCGCGCCCGCACCCCGGCGTCGGCGAGCGCCACCACCCGCGCCCGGAACGGTCGCGCCTGAGCTCCTCCGACCGGGAAGAAACGCCGTTCCTCGAGCGCGCGCAGGAGCGCCACCTGGGCGTTCACAGGGAGCAACTCGAGCCGGTCTAGCACGAGCGTGCCGTCGCCCGCCTGTTCGAGCCAACCCCGGCGCGGCCGGGTGGCGTCGGTGAACGCTCCCGCACGGTGACCGAAGAGCTCCGACGCCACCAGCGTTGGCGACAGCGTGCCGCAATCCACGACTACGAACGGCCGACGCGGACGGGAGCGGCGGTGGATGCGGGCTGCGACGAAGCTCTTCCCCGTGCCGGTCTCGCCCTCGACGAGCAACGGCAGTTCCGTGGCGGCGAAGCGCGCGAGCGTGGCGGCGCGCTCGGCGACGACCCGGTTGCGGCTTGCGAATAGCGCTTTCACGACCATGCTGAGTGCAGTCTGGCGCCGATCTCTGGCGCGTCGCCCCACAGGCGCTCGAGCGCGAAGTACTCACGCCGCTCCTCGAGAAAAACGTGCAGGATAATGTCGCCATAGTCCATCAGGATCCAGCCGCCCTGCTGGTAGCCCTCGACCGAGAAAGGCCGCACGCCGTGCGCCGAGAGCACCCGGGAAACCTCGTCGACCACCGCCTGCGCATGGCGCTGCGAGCCGGCGGAGCAGATTACAAACACATCCGCGAGTGAGGTCCGGGCGCTGACATCGAGCGCCACGACATGGTACGCCTTCTTGTCGTCGAGCGCCGTGAGCGCCTGCCGCAGGGTCGCTTTGAGGCTAGCGTTCATCGCTGTCGGCACCAGCCTGATGGTAGAGGCGGTGCTTGACAATGTAACGGTGCACCTCGGGTGGCACGAGCTCGCGGATGGTGAGGCCGTTGCGCAGGCGGTCTCGCAACTGCGTGCCGGAGATCGGGAACGGCTCGTGCTCCAGCAGGTAGATGAGCCGCGTGCCATTCTCGGGATCGGCGACGTGGGAGAACGGCTCCACCGCACGCAAGCGCGCGCGCAATTCGGCTGGAACTCGCGCGACGAGCTCGTCGCCCCACACCGTGTTGCGGTGCAAGACGACGAGGTGCGTCATCTCGACCAGCTCACGCCAGCGGCTCCAGCTCCCGATCTGGGAAAAGGAGTCGCTGCCCATGAGGAAATAGCTGTGCGTCGCGGCATAGCGCTCCTGCAGCCACCGGAGCGTGTCGACCGTGTAGGTTGGCCCGGCATGGCCGCTTTCGATCGGCGAGACGAAGAAGCGGTTGTACGCCTGCGTTGCCAGCGCCAGCATGGCGAACCGGTGCGAGAAGTCGGTGAGAGGCTCGCCGAGCTTGTGCGGCGGCTGCGCCGCGGGGATGAAGACAAGCCCATCAAAGTGAAACGTCTCGAATGCCCGCACCGCCGGCACCAAGTGGCCGAGGTGCACCGGGTCGAAGGTGCCACCGAAGAAGGCGACCCTTCTCACGCCTTTCTCACCAGCGCGAACACCTGCTCGAGCATACCCTCAATTCCCTCGCCGGTCACGGCCGATATGATCGCCCACGGGAGCGCGAGTTGCCCGGCGAGCGCGGTGAGTTGGGCGCGCCGCCCGGGATCCGAGAGCGCATCGCACTTGGTACCGACCAGCAGCGCTTGCCGCCCTGCCAACGTCGGGTCGTGGAGCTCGAGCTCCCGGCGCAACACGGCGATCTGGTCGGCCACCTCGTCCGTACTCGCCAGATCAACGAGGTGGAGAAGAACGCGACAGCGCTCAATGTGGCGCAAGAAGCGGTGCCCCAGGCCGGCGCCGGCGTGCGCCCCTTCAATGAGGCCGGGGATGTCGGCGAACACGAGCGAGCGCTGTCCGCTATCGCGGCTCACAACCCCCAGGTGCGGCGTGAGCGTCGTGAAAGGGTAGTCGCCGACCTTCGGGTGCGCTGACGAGATGCGCGCGAGCAGGGTCGACTTTCCCGCGTTGGGCAGGCCCACGATGCCCACGTCTGCCAGCAGCTTAAGCTCAAGCAGTACGTGGCATTGCTCCCCCGCTTCGCCGGCTTCCGCGAAGCGGGGCGCCTGCTGTGTTGGGGTGGCAAAGTGCTGGTTGCCGCGCCCGCCCCGGCCACCCTGGGCGATCACCGCCTCCTGCCCGTCGTGAATGAGGTCGGCGATCACGGCGCCGGTGCCAAAGTCCCGCACCAGCGTGCCGCACGGCACCGGGATGGTTGCGTCGGCACCGGCAGCTCCGCTCTGGTTCGCCCCGCGACCATGGACGCCGCGCACCGCCTTGACGTGGTGCCGGCCGTAGAGGTGGGCCAGCGTCGCCAGGTGCGCATCGGCGCACACCACGACGCTGCCGCCGCGTCCCCCGTCGCCGCCGTTGGGGCCGCCGCGCGGAACAAACTTCTCGCGGCGAAAACTGACGCAGCCGCGACCGCCGTCGCCGGCCTTCACCAGAATGTCGACTTCATCGAGGAACATCAGGCCAGCGTGGGTAGCGCCTTACGCTGCGGGCTCGATCACGACAAAGCGGCCCATGCGCCCGCGGTCGCGAAAGCGCACGCGCCCCATCGCCACTGCGAAGAGCGAGTCGTCGCCGGCGCGCTTGACGTTGGCACCAGCCTGCCAGCGCGTGCCGCGCTGGCGCACGATGATCGTCCCTGACTGCACCAGCTCGCCGTCGCCGCGTTTGACGCCGAGACGCTGCGCGTTGGAGTCGCGCCCGTTGCGGCTGGAACCTTGACCCTTCTTGTGCGCCATACCCTTCTCCTACCCCTCGATCGCGTCGATGCGGACTTCGAGCAAGTCCTGACGGTGGCCGCGCGTGCGGCGAAAGCCCTTGCGCTTCTTCTTCTTGAAGATGATCAACTTCTCGCCGCGCAGCTCGCGCACAAGCGTAGCCTGGACGCGGGCGCCTGTCAGCACCGGCATGCCCAGCTTGACACCCGTATCGTCGCGCACAAGCAGCACGCGGTCAAATGCCACCGCGCTCCCCAACGCCGCGCCCGGCCACGCCCGCTCGACGGCGATGCGTTGGCCGACCTCGACTCGGTGCTGCTTGCCTCCACTTTCCACAACTGCGTACATAGCTGCCCCCAAAAACGAGCTCAAGAGCCTTTCTTTTTAGCAAATTGCGCTTTCCCTGTCAACCGGCGGAGGCCTCTCGACCGTGCGGCTACGTTGCGATCCGCCTGCCCCGGGCGGCGGCGGCGCTGCGCCGCCCCAGGACAACAAGCGCGAACGTCACGAGTCCCAGCGCTGCCGTCACTAGCCAGCCGCCCCTGCCGGCGACGAGGCAGATGGTGGCGAGCACGGCGGCGGTGCCGAGAGCGGCTGCAGGCGCAGCGAACAGGCGCCACGGGGCAAAGTAGGCGACCGCCCGGCCCAGGCTCCAGAGCAGCCGCAGCGTGTCGCGCACGGGGCGGAATTTTGACTTTCCCAGCCTGCGCGCGTAGCTGATCTTGTGCCAGCGCACATCCCAACCCCCGAGCAGGCCGGCGATCGTGAGCGTGGTCGTGAACGAGAATCCGTCCGGCATCATCGCCAGCAGCGGCTCGACGCGCGCCCTGCGCACACAGCGCAGGCCGGAGTTCAGGTCGGCGATACGGCGGCCCGCGAGCAACCCGGCAAGATCTGTGATGACAGCCTTGACTACGCGCCGGAGTGTCGGCGGGCGGCCGTCGACGAGAGAGCGCGCGCCGATGACCTGATCGGCGCCTGCCGCCATCAGCGCCAGCATCTCGGGCACAGCGGCCGGCGGATAGGTGCCGTCGGCGTCGACCACGCACACGAACTCGGCGTCCGTCGCGCGAATGCCGTCCTTGAGCGTGGCGCCGTAGCCGCGGGGATGTTGATGGCGCAGCACGCGCGCGCCGGCGGCGACGGCGTTCGCGACGGTCCCATCGGCTGAGCCGTCGTCGACCACCACGATGTCGACCTCGGCGATGCGGGCGTCGTCCCGCAACGCTGCGGCGACGCCGCTCACGACGTCGGCAACCGCGTCCGCCTCGTCGCGGGCGGGCATCACGACCGCGACCGCAACGCGCGCGCCATGCCTGTCGCCGTCAGGTGTGGTCACAGCGGAGATTTCCGCAACGCAAACACGGTCGCCGGTCCGTGCGCGAAGAGCGGCTGGAGGCCGCGTTGGAAGAACGCCTGCACCCGGGCGCGCGCCGCCGGCGAGGCACACTCGAAGTAGTCGCTGCGGCGGTTCATCTCCGCGATCCTGGCCGCTTCGGCCTGGTTGAAGAGGACGTGCGTGACGCCCATCGCTGCCAGGCGCGCCACGATCGCTTCCGGAGACGCCTCGCGCTCGGCGAGTTCGGTCAGCAGCGGCTTCCTGAACGGATCCTCGACCACAACGTCACGATCGAGGTAGAGGCTGCGGGCCTCGGCGACGAGCAGTAGCTTGGCGCCCGCCGGCAGGCTTTCGTTCACGAAACGCGCCGCCGGCCAGTAGTCAACCGAACGCTCGAGCCACTCCTCGGTGGTGGTCGTGCCGAGCGCACAGGCGATCCGGGCGAGCACCTCGCTCGACAGCCCACCCAGCGTGCTCCACGCCAGCGCCATAGCCAGCACGACCTGCAGCGCCACCGACACCGGCTTGCTCCACCCCGCCAGCAGCTCACTCCACACGCCCCCCGCAAGCGCGGCGGCCAGAACAAGGACCGGCAGCAGGTAGCGGCCAAGCTGCGGGCCCATGCTCCAGCCTGCAACCCCGAGCACGAAGCCCGCCAGGAGCAGGCGCTCGAGCGGCCGCCGCCGCAGGAGCGCGGCCACCACCACTGCCGGCAGCAATGCGAGGAAGACGGGCCCGATGTTGCCGGCGGCACCGCGCGGCGCGAGCGTCGCTCGCGGCAGCGCCATGAGCTTGCCCCACGCCCACGCCGTCATCCCGGGGAAGCTCTCAGCCCCACCGAAAAACGCCTGCCCCGTCGCCTTGACGCCGCCGACCGTGGCTGCGCTCAGTAGCGGATAGAGCGGGTTGCCGGTCAGGATCAAACTGCGCCCCGCCCACGGCAGGAACGAGAGTACGGCGCCGGCGAGGAAAACCAGGGTACGCACGATCGCGGCACGCGCGTGCCTGGGCTGGTCCGGCGCCAGCCGCCACGGTACCAGCAGCACGACTACGATCGGCGCCACGATCGTCGCCAGGGCGATGATCTTGCAGCCCACGGCGAGCCCGGCCATGACACCGGCGAGAAGCCACCAGCGCCACGTCCTGGCCGCTGTCTCGCCGCAGCCTATGGCCACCATCAGCCACGACGATGCGGCGAATGCTGCCACACCGAGATCGTTGCCGGCCCAGGTGGCGCACAGGAGCGTCGTGGGCGCGGTGGCGAAGATCACCGCGCTCCACGACGCAGCTTTGACGCCCGCGAGTACGCGCGCGAGCGCCGCGGTCGCGGCCACGCTCACGACGCCCAGGCACCAGTGCACGACCTGGCCCGCCCACACCGGCAACAGCGCCAGGGCATAGGTGTAGAGCAGTCCCATGTTGGTGGGCAGATACGAGTAGTCGTGGCGGGGAAACACCACCAACCGGTGGAGACGGAGCCAGTGGTAGGGAAATGCAAGGTGGTAGTTGATCTGATCGTAGAACGCCGATGGCACCGCCGCCGCAACCAAGGTGACGCCCCCCGCGAGCACAAGGAAGAGCATCGCCACCGCCGGTGGCCGCGCGGGCACACCACGGGGCAGTGCGCGCATGCTGTGCGCCCGTACCGCGCCCACAACCGCGGCGCCCGCCAGCACCAGGCCCAGCACAACCGGGATCAGTGCGCCAACGCAGCCGAGCATGAAGGCGATTGCGGCGAGCACACCGGCACCAGCGGCAATCGCGGTTGCGAGCCACGCGAGCGTGACTTCGTGACGACCCATCGCCCACGCCACGACCGGGGCACCCAGGCCTAGGCAGGCGAGGACAAACACGCTGGCAAATGCGATCGCTGCGAACAGGAGTGCGAGCGGTTCGGCCGACTGTACCTGCGCGTAGCGGCCCCACACCGCCGCACAGCCTACAAGGGTGAGGCCTACGAGCACCAGCGCACGGCGCCGATCGCCCAGCACGAATGCGATGGTAGCGCACCACGCTCTCGCTCACAGGAGGCGAGCGACGCCGGCGCGGGCGGCGCCCAGCCCGGATTATTCATGAGGGGCCGTAGCGAGGATGCGGAGGTGGCTGCCATGGTGGGCGCACGTAGGGCTGAGAATCCGAGGCGTACTTCCCCGTACGCCGCAGGAGGCGAAGCCCGAGTACGCCCGCCAGGGCGGCCACATCCGCGGCCACAGTAGGCACCTTCGTGAATAGTCCGGGCTAGGCAGGGCCTGCCCGAGCGACGCGCACGCGCCCTTTAGCCTTGGCTCATGGCTTCGAGGAAGTCCTTGTTGGTCTTGGTCTTCTCCAGCCGCTCGATGAGCAACTCCATCGACTCGACCGTCGAGAGTGGGTTCAGGACCTTGCGCAACACCCAGACGCGCTTGAGCTCCCAGGGCTCGAGCAGCAATTCCTCCTTGCGCGTGCCGGACTTATTGATGTCGATGGAGGGGAAGACGCGCTTGTCGACGAGCTTGCGGTCGAGGTGGATCTCGAGATTGCCGGTACCCTTGAATTCCTCGAAGATGACGTCGTCCATGCGCGAACCCGTGTCGATGAGTGCGGTGCCGATAACGGTGAGTGAGCCACCCTCCTCGATGTTGCGTGCGGCGCCGAAGAAGCGTTTTGGTTTCTGCAGAGCGTTGGAGTCAACGCCGCCGGAGAGCACCTTGCCCGAAGGCGGCACCACGGTGTTGTAGGCGCGCGCCAGGCGGGTGATGGAGTCGAGCAGGATGACAACGTCACGGCGATGCTCAACCAAGCGCTTGGCCTTCTCGAGCACCATCTCGGCAACCTGCACGTGACGGTAGGCAGGCTCGTCGAAGGTAGAGGAGATCACTTCCCCCTTCACCGAGCGTTGCATGTCGGTGACCTCCTCCGGACGCTCGTCGATGAGGAGGACGATCAGGATGATCTCCGGGTGGTTGGCGGTGACCGAGTTGGCGATCGCCTGCAGCATCATCGTCTTGCCGGTGCGCGGCGGGGCGACGATGAGCCCGCGCTGCCCCTTGCCGATCGGGGTGAGCAAGTTCATCACGCGAGAGGTCATGTTCTCCTCGACCTCGAGGTTGATGCGCTCGAGTGGGTAGAGAGGGGTGAGATTGTCGAACAGGATCTTTTCCTGCATCAGGTCCGGCGGCTCGAAGTTGACCGCCTCAACCTTGATCAGGGCAAAGTAGCGTTCCCCCTCGCGCGGCGGGCGGATCTGCCCCGACACGGTGTCGCCCGTGCGCAGGTTGAAGCGGCGGATCTGCGACGGCGACACGTAGATGTCGTCCGGACCGGGCAGATAGTTGTACTCGGGCGCGCGCAGGAAGCCGTATCCATCGGGCAGGATCTCGAGCACGCCCTCGCCGAAGATGAGCCCTTCGCGCTCGGTCTGGGCCTGCAGAATCTTGAAGATAAGATCCTGCTTGCGCATCCCGGTTGGGTTCTCGACCTCAAGCTCGCGTGCGACATGGGTAAGGTCGGAGATCGACATGTCCTTCAACGTGCGGATGTCGAGGCGCTGCGTGTCCTCCGCAGGCGCCACCTCGGCCGCCAGAGTGTCTTCCTCGAGCACGACCGGCAACCCTTCGCCGCTCTCGGTGGGGTTCCTGCGTCGCCCCCGGCCGCGTCCACGTGGTGCTTTCTCTTCAGACATGACAGTGCTCCTTTGTACTCCTCACGCCGCCACCGCTTGAGCGATGGCAGCGAGGACGTCTGCGCGGCCTGCGCCAGTGTGAGCCGAAAACGCAAGCGGCGCATGGTCCAGCTCCAGATCGTGGCGCACACGCGCCGATGCCTGCGCCAGCGCTCCGCGGCTGAGCTTGTCGGCTTTGGTGAGGATCACCTGCAGCCGGCGACCAGCCGCGCGCACAAACGCAGCCAGCTCGAGATCAAGTGGTGACGTCGGCACGCGGGGGTCTACCAGCCCCAGCACGAGCGCGAGCCGATCCTCGTCTTCAAGGTACGCCGTGACTGCTTTCCCCCACGTCTGGCGCCGCGCCTGCTCAACACGCGCGTAGCCGTAGCCGGGCAGGTCGACGAAGTAGAGACACCCGTTAACAAGATAGTAGTTGATCGTACGCGTCTTCCCCGGCGTCTTCGACACAGCGGCAATGCGCCTACCGAACAGGGTGTTCAGCAAGCTCGATTTGCCGACGTTGGAGCGCCCGGCGAACGCGACCTGAGGCAGTGGCTGCCGCGGGCCCTGGCGATGGTCCATCACCGTGGCACGGAGCTCGACCTCGTTCACTCGCAGCGTTCTCACTGATGCGCGACCTGCTCTCCTGGTTGCGGGGCGCCTTCCACTGCGGCCGCGGTCGTGACCGGCAACGGGGCGCCGAGCGCCAATGGGATCAGCTCGTCCATCTCCTTGACAAGGTGGAACTGAACCGCGCTGCGCACGTCCTCGGGGATGTCCTCGAGGTCCTTGTCGTTCTCGGCTGGTAGCACGACCTCACGGATGCCCGCCCGATACGCCGCCAGCACCTTGTCCTTGATCCCGCCCACGGGGAGCACCTTGCCGCGCAACGTGATCTCACCGGTCATGGCGATGTCCTGCCGCACCGGCACACCCGCCACCGCCGACAGCAGCGCGATCGCCATTGTCACGCCCGCGGAAGGTCCATCCTTTGGGATCGCACCCTCCGGAACATGCACGTGGATGTCGCGCTGGTCGAAGAAATCCGCCGGGATCGGCAGGTGTGCGGCGCGTGCCCGCACGTACGAGAGCGCTGCCCGTGCCGACTCCTGCATCACGTCGCCGAGCTGGCCGGTGAGCGTCAGTGTGCCCTTGCCGCGCATGAGGCTGACCTCGGTGGCGAGGATCTCGCCGCCCACCTCGGTCCATGCCAGCCCGGTGGCAACGCCGACCTCGCTGCGCTCGCCAGGCCTGACGATGCGGAAGCGCGGCTTGCCGAGCAGCTCCTGCACTCGCTCCGGCGTGACCACGATCGCGCTCCCAACTGCCGTCTTCTTCTTGAGGACCTCACGCGCGAGCTTGCGGCAGCACGAGGCGATCTCGCGCTCTAGGTTGCGCACCCCGGCCTCGCGCGTGTAGCGGTCGACAACGAGCTGCACCGCGTCGTCCTGGAAGCTCACCTTGAAGCGCTGCAGCCCCTGTTGCTCGACTTGCTTGCGGACCAGGAAACGCTGCGCGATCTGCAGTTTCTCGTAGTGGGTGTAGCCGTGCAGCGGGATCGTCTCCATGCGATCGAGCAGCGCTGGCGGGATCGTGTGCGTCACGTTGGCGGTGCAGATGAAGAACACCTTGGAGAGGTCGTACTCGACATCGAGGTAATGATCCACGAAGGTGTGGTTCTGCTCGGGATCGAGGATCTCGAGCAGTGCGGCCGACGGGTCGCCGCGGAAGTCCGCGCCGAGCTTGTCCACCTCGTCGAGGAGGAAGACCGGGTTAACCGTGCCGGCTTTTTTCATCATTTGGATGATTTGCCCGGGAAAGGCGCCGATGTACGTCCGGCGATGGCCGCGCATCTCGGCCTCATCACGCACGCCTCCGAGCGACAGCCGCACGAACTTACGGCCGGTCGCGCGGGCGATCGACTTGGCAAGCGACGTTTTGCCAACACCGGGCGGCCCGACAAAGCAGAGGATCGTGCCCTTGGGCTTCTTGACAAGCTGGCGCACTGCGAGGAACTCCAGGATGCGCTCCTTCACTTTTTCGAGGCCGTAGTGGTCCGCAGCGAGCACCTCCTCGGCGCGCTTAATGTCGCGGATCTCGCGCGTCGCCTTTTGCCACGGCACCGCAAGCAACCAGTCGATGTAGTTGCGCGAGACCGTTGCCTCGGCCGACATTGGCGCCATGCCCTCAAGGCGCTTGAGCTCGGACTGCGCCTTTTCTTTGACCTCGCTGGGCATGCCTGAGGCCTCGATCTTCTTTGTGATCTCCTCGAACTCCTCCTTGCTGTCCTGCCGGCCGAGCTCTTCGTTGATCGCCTTGATCTTCTCGGATAAATAGTACTCGCGCTGCGCTTTCTCCATCTGTTTCTTGACCTTGGCATTGAGGCGGCGGTCAATATTGAGCTTCTCTACTTCCATGTCGAGGATGTCGTTGAGGCGCTGCAGGCGCTCCAGGGGATTGACGACCTCGAGCAGCTTTTGCTTTTCCGGCGTCGGGATCGGCATCGCTGCGGCGAGCGTGTCGGCGAACAGGTCGGGGTCCTCGGTCTGCAACTCGGCGAGCACGCCCTCCACGCCGATCTGCTGCGACAGCCGGGCATACTGCTGGAACAGGTTCGCGAGGGTGGCGAGGTAACGGCCGATCTTGCTTTCGTCCACCTTGGGCGAGCTCAGAACCTCGACCTCGGCCTCATAGCCAGCGCTGTCACGCTGATGGAGGGTGCGCAACTGCCCACGCGCCACGCCTTCGACCCCTACCTTGATGGTGCCGTTGGGAAATGTGACGTGTTGCAGGATCGTCGCAACCACGCCGACGGTGAAGATGTCGTCGGCGCCGGGCTCGTCCTGCTGCGGATCGCGCTGGGCGACGAGAAAGATGCGCTTCCCCGACTCTTCGAGGGCACGTTGGAGCGCCGCCACCGAGGCCGGGCGGCCGACCACGAACGCGGCCTTCATGCGAGGAAACACGACCATATCGCGCAACGGCACGACCGGAAGGATGTGTACGAGCGGCTCACTCATGCTGATCTCTCCATAATCTGGGGGAACTTAGAAACTCCGCTAACGAGACCAACCCGGCCGCGTCAGCCAGCCTTGCGCATGGTGGCGAGCGGCACGGACCGTCGCCCGACCACTTCGCGCGTCACCACAATCTCGGTCACGTCCGAACGGGAAGGTGCCTGGTACATGATTTCGAGCATTAACTCCTCAAGAATGATCTTGAGGCCCCTGGCGCCGACCTTGCGAGCGATCGCATCTTCCGCGATTGCGACCAGGGAATCGTCCGTAAACCGCAACTCCACCCCCTCGAACCCCAGCATCGTCTGGTACTGCTTGATGAGCGAGTTCTTCGGCTCGGTCAGGATGCGCACCAGCGCGTCGCGATCGAGCTCCTGCAGCGTCGCAACGACCGGCACACGCCCGACGAACTCGGGGATCATGCCAAACTTGATCAGGTCCTCCGGGTGGACTTGGGCCAGGAGCTCGCTCGAGGAGCGTTCCTCGGGTGTCAGGATATGAGCCTGGAACCCCATCGCCTTCTGGTTCAGCCGCCGTGCGACGATATCCTCCAGGCCGACGTACGCCCCACCGCAGATAAACAAGATGTTCGTCGTGTCGATCTGCAGGAATTCCTGGTGCGGGTGCTTGCGCCCCCCTTGTGGCGGTACGTTGGCGACCGTGCCTTCGAGAATCTTCAGCAGCGCCTGCTGCACGCCCTCGCCCGAGACGTCGCGCGTGATCGACGGTGAGTCGGCCTTGCGCGCGATCTTGTCAATCTCGTCGATGTAGACGATGCCACGCTCGGTCCGCTCCCGATCACCCTCGGCTGCTTGGTAGAGGCGGAGGAGGATGTTCTCCACGTCCTCGCCAACGTAGCCCGCCTCGGTCAGGGTGGTGGCGTCCACGATCGTGAACGGCACGTCGAGCATGCGCGCCAATGTTTGCGCAAGCAGCGTCTTTCCGGTGCCGGTCGCGCCGATCAGCAGGATGTTCGACTTCGACAGCTCAACGTCGGGACGCGTCGCGTGGCTCAGGTAGTCGATACGACGGTAGTGGTTGTACACCGCGACTGCGAGTTTCTTCTTCGCCTGTTCTTGCCCAATCACGTAGGAATCGAGAAAGGTCTTTATCTCCTCAGGTTTCAGCAGACTGCGGTGGGTCTCGCGTGCATCACGGGCACGGTCCTCGGCGATAATATCGAGGCAGATGTCCACGCACTCGTCGCAGATGTAGACGTTGGGGCCGGCGATCAGCTTGCGCACCTCGCGCTGCGACTTGTTGCAGAAGCTGCAACGCAGCAAATCGGACGAGCCCTCCCGGTTTACCATTGCGCTAGCTCCGTTGCCATTCTACACTCCGCTTTCTGCAACATTGCTGCATCTCAGCTATTCCCCTAATCCCTGTGCTCGATGACCTTGTCGATGAGGCCGTAGCTGAGTGCATCGCGCGCCTCGAGGATGAAGTCGCGCTCGGTATCGGCGAAGATGCGGTCGATCGGCTGCCCCGTGTGCTGGGCAAGGATCTCGTTGATGCGCTGGCGCAGGCGCAAGATGTCCTTGGCGTGGATGTCGATGTCCGTTGCCTGTCCTCCCAGCCCGTGCAGCAGCGGCTGGTGCAGCAGCACACGCGCGTGCGGCAGGGCGAAGCGCTTGCCCTTGGCGCCGCCGGCGATGAGCACAGCAGCCATCGAGGCCGCCTGGCCCATGCAGATTGTTGCCACGTCAGGCTTGACGTACTGCATCGTGTCGTAGATCGCAAGGCCCGCACTCACAGAACCCCCTGGCGAGTTGACGTAGAGAAAGATGTCTTTCTCCGGGGCCTCCGCTTCGAGGAAGAGCAACTGCGCAATCACGAGCGACGCCTGGTGGTCGTCGATCGATTCTCCCAAGAAAATGACATTGTCCTTGAGCAGGCGCGAGAAGATGTCGTACGCCCGCTCACCGCGGCCGGTCTGCTCGACAACCATCGGAACTAGCATCGCTTACGTCCTCTCCCCGTGACGCCGTAAGACTTCGTCCACGGCGCGCTCCCGGCGCACTATAGCGCCGACGCGCTCGAGTCCACCGCGCTTGGCAAGGTTGCCGCGCAGCTCGCCGAATGGGACGCCGAGGCGCTTGGCCTGCGCCGCGACCTCGTCGTCCACGTCTTGCTCTGAGATTGTCACGTCGAGAACGTCCGCGAGCCTATCCAGGACGAGTTCTGCCTCGAGACGCGTCGTGACGCGCTGCCGCATCTCCTGCTCGAGCTTGGTCCAGTCAACCTCACTCTTGTCAGGATTGACGCCGCGCGCCGCAAGCGCGTGACCGAAATCGGCGAGCTCTTTGCCGGTCTCCTCGCGAACCACGCTCTCGGGAAGGTCAAGCGGCTTCGCGCCGCGCAAGTAGCCGACAAGCGCCGCCCGCCACGTTTCCCGGCGCTGGCGTGTCTTCTCGACGCGCACGCGCTCGAGCACCCGGGTGCGAAGCTCGCCGACGCCGTGCTCGACCCCGAGCGACGTGGCAAGGCTGTCGTCCACCTCGGGAAGAAGCTTCTGGCGCAGGCTCTTGAGCGTGATACGGTACGCGATGCGCTTGCGCTGGCGCTGCTCGCCCCCTTCTTCGCCGATCACCCGCTCGGCCGTCGCCTCATCGCCCGGGGCTTTGCCGCTGACGGCGGTCTCGATCTCCGGGTAGACCTCGTTGTTGCCGAGGACAAAGAGCGAGCGCTCTTCGCGAAACGGCTCGCCGCCGCCATCCGGAAATTCCCCGTGCACCTCGGCCTCGACGAGCATCCCAGGTTGCGCAGCGCCACCCTCGACGGGCGCCCACGTCGCCTGCCGTTCCTGCAGTTGCTTGAGCGCTTCGTCGACTTCGCTGTCGCCCGGCTCGACTACGAACGGCGGCGGAGTGAAGTCGTCCACCGCGGGCAGGGTGACCTCGGGGTAGACCTCGAACTCGCCCTTGAGGAGGAAGCTGCCGCCGTCGCTCCACGTCGCCTCACGCACGTCAAGCGCCGACGCCAGGTGGAGCTTTTCCTTGTCCCGAATCTCCTGCCAGGCGGCGCGGATTAGACGCTCCTCAAGGTCCTCCCGGATTTCCTTGAGGAAATGCCGCTCGACGATCGGCCGCGGCGCCTTGCCGCGTCGGAAACCGGGCAGACGGGCCTGCCGCATCCACTCGGCCACAACGCGCTCGCGCTCCTCGCCCACCGCACTCGTATCGAAGGTGGAGGTGAGGACGACGCGGCACGGGGCGTCACGCTCGATTTTGTAGCTCATCGCTTCTCCTGTGCTGGTGCGAAAGGGGGGATTCGAACCCCCACGGGCAGAGCCCACGAGGTCCTAAGCCTCGCGCGTCTACCTGTTCCGCCACTTTCGCGGGACGGGACGTGGTGAGCCGCGTAGGAGTCGAACCTACAACCTAGGGATTAAGAGTCCCTTGCTCTGCCAGTTGAGCTAGCGGCCCACCTGCTTGCGTAATGATACCGTCCGCAGCACCTGCCTGCAACCCCTTGCTCCACTCCAGCAGGTCCTCTGTCGCCCGCACAATCAGCTCCAGCGCGGCCTGCATGGCTCCGTTGCCACCATTGCTCGCGCGGACCACACGCCCGGGGCCGGTCGGCGCCGTGCGCCGCGGGTCAGTCGGCCCGAACAGCGCCACGGTTGGGCAACCCACCGCCGCTGCGAGGTGCGTCAGCCCGGAGTCATTCCCCACCGCAACGTCACACGCGGCGAACAGCGCGGCCGTTTCGTCAAGCGCCCACCCGGTCGGCTCGGCATGTGCGCCGCCGATGGCCACTCGCGCCGCGACCTCTTCCTCGCCCGGTCCCACCACGATCACCACGGCATGACCCCGCCCCCGCAAGGCGCCCGCCAGGGCAGCAAAGATCTCGGCCGGAAAACGCTTCTCGCCGTTGCGACGGGAGCCTGGCAGGAGCACGACCAAACCGTCGCCGTCCGAAAGCTGAGCCCGTCTTCGGGCACCCGCGGCACGCAGCGGCGCAGGAAGCCGCATTGTCGGCCAGCTTTCGTCCACGCCCGGCACGCCCATGACGGCGAGGGCCGCATCAAGGTCATGGCGCTGGTGGCGACTTCGTGCCACCGCAAACGTACGCAGTCCCAGCACCGCGGCGCCACGTCCTGCGCTCGCCAAGCCGAGCGGCGCCGCGGCGCCGGCCAGCACAAACTTGGCACGCGTGCTATGACGCGCCGTAAGGGCAACGTCGAAGCGTCCACGCAGTTCGTGCCGTGCCCAGACGAAGCTAGCCTTGTGCGGGCGCGGCACGGTGTTGACTCCGAGCCAGCACGCGAGCGGAGCGTACGCCGCCGGCAACAGCGCGAAATTTTCTCCGCCCCGGTTAGCCTCCTGCAGCCGTGCCAGCGCTGGCAGCGTGTGGACAAAGTCGCCCAGCCAGTTGGGCAGGTCGAAGAGCACACGAGCGGGGAACAGACTCATGTCCAGTCTACGGACGTGGCGCCGGCCGTGTCGTGGCCTCCCACGCCATCGCCCATTTCAAGAACGTGCCATAGGCTGCGAGCCCTGCGACGGTCAAGCCAACGCCACGGTCAAGGAACCCGAGCCGCAGCAGGAAAGCACGCGCGAACCGCCAACTCCCATGCACCAACGCCCTGCACGGTGTCGCCCGCCGTCCAACTGCAACGATATCTTCTGCGCCGCGTTGTGCGTAGTCATGCAGCTTGGGCAGGTACTGCCGCAGCGATCGCAGGGTCATGTGGTGCAACTCGCCCGCAAGCTGCCCAACCGACGCGGCGACTGCCGCGCCGTGCACGGAGCGTTCGCCAAAGCACGCGCCTCGGCGGTCGAAAAGCCGCACGATCCGGTCCCGTCCCCAGTCGCCGAAGCGCACACGTTGGCCAAACGCGAAGTTCACGCGCCGCACAGTGAGTGCGACCGCTGCCGGCTTCGCGATCGCGCCCGCGATCGCGCCCGCGAGCTTGGCGGTCACGCGCTCGTCGGCGTCGAGCACGAACACCCAGTCGTTGCAGCACTGGCCCATGCCCCAGTTGCACTGCGCAGCGCTGCTCTCAAAGGCGTGCTCGAGCACCCGTGCGCCGGCGGCCGCGGCAACTGCGCGCGTGCCGTCCGTGGTGCGCGGGTCGACCACGACCACCGTCTCGGCCGCAACGCCGGCCACGCTCGTAAGCGCCCCGGGCAGCATCGCCTCCTCATCGCGCGCCGTAACGAGAACGGAAAACGCAGCGCTCACGATCCGGCCGCCTCCTCGACGCGCACGCGCCGGATGGAGAGCGCCCGACCGTTGCTCTCGTCCACCTCGACCAACGCGGCGCAAAGCGCGCCGCCGCGCGCCGCAGGTTCGAGTGCACGCGGAGTCGCGTACAGGAAGCGCTCCAGCACGGACTCTGGCTTGAAGCCGATGATGCCCTCATACGGACCGGTCATGCCGACGTCGGTGAGCGCCGCGGTTCCGCGCGGCAACAGCCTTTCGTCCGCCGTTGGCACATGCGTGTGTGTGCCCAGCACGGCGCTTGCGCGCCCGTCGAGGTGCCACGCCAGCGCCTGCTTCTCAGAGGTAGCCTCGCCGTGAAAATCCACAATCCGCACAACGATCCGAGCATCCAGTTCAGCCAGGACGCGATCGGCAACGACGAACGGACTCTCGATCGGGGTCATGAAGGTGAGCCCCTGGAGATTGACCACGGCGACCTGGACGCCGGAACGCGCTCGGGCCACGCACCAGCCCCGCCCCGGGTTCCCGGCCGGGTAGTTGGCGGGTCGCAGCAGGCGCGGCTCGGCGTCGAGGAGGGCAAGCGTTTCCTTCTTGTCCCAGATGTGATTGCCCGAAGTGAAGACGTCGACCGGCAGGGCGGCGAGTTCGTCCCAGACCGGCCCAGTCACGCCGAAGCCCCCGGCGGCGTTCTCGACGTTGACGATGGTGAAGTCGGACGCGACCTCCGCTTGCAGTCGCCGCAGCTTCTCCCGCAGTAGCCGGCGGCCGACCTTGCCCACGACATCACCAACGAACAGTATCCGCGCCATCGCCGCTCCTGCGGCAAGCATACACGCGCGCCGCCTCGCGGCACGCGCTTGACAGTGCGACGTGCCACCGCAACAATCGCGCCGGACCAAGAGGGGGTGCGATGACCGAGAGCGGAGCTGATTCCAGGCTGACACGCAGCGGTTTTCTCACCTGGTTGCTCGGTACCTCGCTCGGCGCCACGCTGCTCGCGGCAGCCTACCCGGTCTTCCGCTTCGTGATTCCACCCGAGGTGGCGGAGGCTCCGGTCAACCGCGTGCTCGCCGCCAAGCTCTCGGAGTTGCCCGTCAACACGGGCAAGATCTTCCGCTTCGGCGCAAAACCGGCGATCCTCGTACGTACCCCCGCCGGCGACGTGCGCGCCTTTTCCGCCCAGTGCACGCACCTGAACTGCACCGTGCAGTACCGTCCCGACTTCCAACATGTCTGGTGCGCCTGCCACAACGGGCACTACGACCTGCAGGGGAAAAATATCGCTGGGCCGCCGCCACGGCCCTTGGAGAGTTACCGGGTGGACATAGCCGGTGACGAGGTTTTCGTCAGCAAGGGGGCCTGAGAAAATGAACGTCCTCGCCTCACTTTGGCGGCTGCTCGACGAACGTTTCGAGCTCGCGCCGGTTGTCGAGTTCATTACCCACAAGGAGGTGCCACAGCACCGCCACTCGTGGGCCTACTACTTAGGCGGGCTGACGCTGTTCTTCTTCGGCATTCAGGTCGCGACCGGCATCTTGCTGCTGCTCTACTACCGCCCGACCGCAGAGGCCGCGTTTGAGAGCGTGCAGTTCATCGTCACACGCGTGCCGTTCGGCTGGCTCATCCGTTCCATTCACTCGTGGTCGGCGAACCTCATGATCCTCTCGGCGTTCGCTCACATGTTCTCGGTTTACCTCCTCGGTGCTTATGCCAAGCCACGTGAGGCGACGTGGTGGACAGGCGTGGCCTTGCTCGGCCTCGCGCTCGGTTTCGGCTTCTCGGGCTACCTGCTGCCGTGGAACGAGCTCTCCTTCTTCGCCACCCGGATCGGCACGGACATCGTAAGCAAGGTGCCGGTCATTGGCGCGTGGCTGCTCAAGTTTTTGCGCGGCGGCGAGGAGGTCACCGGCGCCACATTGACGCGTTTCTTTGGCTTCCACGTCGCGGTGCTGCCGATGATTACGGGCGCCTTGATCGGACTGCACCTTGCTTTCATCCAACGCCAGGGGATGCACGTTCCGGAGAACCTGGGCAAAGAAGCGCAGCAGCGCAAGCCGCTGCGTTTTCTCCCCAATTTCGTCATGCGCGAAGGTGTGGTCTGGCTGGCCGGCCTAGCCATTCTCGCGGCCGTTGCCGCCTTCTTCCCGTGGGAGCTCGGCAGCAAGGCCGATTTGTTTGCGTCCGCGCCCGCCGGCATCAAGCCGGAGTGGTACTTCCTCTTCATGTTCGAGACCCTGAAGCTGCTGCCGGCGCACGTGCTCGGCATCGAGGGCGAGCTCGTGGGCCTGGCGGGTTTTTCGCTCGCCGGCCTGGTCTGGTTCCTGGTGCCGGTGCTCGACCGGGGTAGCGTCCGTGGCCAGCGCGCTCGCTTCTTCCTCTTCCTCGGCTGGGCCGCCCTCGCCTACATCGTCTCGTTCACGGTGCTTTCTTTTGCGGGAGCGTTCAAGTGAGACCATCTTTCCATCTCGTGCTCGCTCTTGTCGCGGCGGCTGTGACGGCGGCCGCAGGCCCACCGCCGCCCGCCGCTGTCGGCGTTCCCGGCAAGCGCGCCGACGACACCTGTGTTGCCTGCCACAGGGCGCTCGACGACCCGCGGCTGCATGCGCCCGCGGCGGCAGCCGATACTGACGTTCACTTCTCCCAGGGGATCAGTTGTGCGGGGTGTCACGGCGGTGATCCACGGGCCCAGGACGCCGAGAAAGCGATGGATCCGGCGCGCGGCTTCGTGGGCAGGATCTCCGCCACGGCGATACCGGAGCTGTGCGGCTCGTGCCATGCCAACGCCGCGTTCATGCTCCGCTGGGCGCCCAACATCCCGACCGACCAGCTCGCCCAATACCGCACCTCGAAGCATGGTCAGGCACTCGCGAAGGGCGATACGAATGTGGCCGTGTGCACCTCCTGCCATCGCGCCCACGGCGTCCTGCCGCCTACGGACGCGCGTGCGCCCGTCTATCCCACCCGCATCGTCGATACCTGCGCGCGCTGCCATGCCGACACGACACTCATGGCCCGCTACGGCATCAAGGGCATCGAGGTTGCCGAGTACAAGCGGTCGGTACACTTTGCGGCGCTAACGAAGAAGAACGACCTTTCGGCGCCGACGTGTAAGTCCTGCCACGGCGCGCACGGCGCGACGCCACCCGGCATCTCCTCGGTCTCCAACGTCTGTGGCACGTGCCACCTAGCGCAACGGGAGCGCTTTGACCTCTCGCCGCACAAGGCGGCGTTCGCGACCTTGTCGCAGCCGGCGTGTGAGAGCTGCCACAGCAATCACGCCATCGTTCACCCCCTGGACAGTTGGATCGGCGTCGGCGACGGTCAGGTGTGCGGGCAGTGTCACAGCGCAGGCGACGCCGGCGCCAAGGCCGCCATCGCTGTCGCACACGACCTTGGCACCACTACAGGGGCATTCACCGCCGCCCAGACGCGCGTCACGCGTGTGAGCCGCGCCGGCATGCTCATGGACGACGCCCAAGTCAAGCTCGAGGAAGCTCACCAGGCACTCGTGCTTGCTCAGGTCGAGATTCACACCGCCGACGTCGTTCGCGTCCAGTCGCAAACGAAGCAGATCATGGCGGCTGCCACGGCGGCGGAGAAGCTGGCGGCTGCGGCAGAGAAAGAATTGCGCTACCGGCGCACCGGTCTCTTTGTCTCGCTCGTGGTGATCGCGCTCGCCATGATTGCCCTCATTTTCAAGATCCGGGCAATGGAACGCTAAGAGCGAGCCACCAGCCCACTGAGCTCGCTGGCGGCGGCGCTGGCAACGGCACAACACCCAGTCTCACTCGCCGCGCCAGACGCGTCACCACCCCAGCCGACGTCGCCAGCAGGAACGTTTCCGCCAGCCGCGTCTCAGCCATCGGCGTGAGAACCCCGGCCAGCATGCGCACGCGCCTGCCGGCGCGCTCGAAGACGCGGACATGAACCGCCCTGCCCGCCAGCCAACGCACACGCGCGGCCGGTCCGTCGCGCGCGAGCGCACCACTATCTTCCCCTTGCACAAGCACCGTGCCTCCCGGGCGTACGAGCAACGCGAGCGCCCGCAGCGCCTGCAGTTGCAGCGCACGGCTGGGCAGGAGCGAAAGCGTGTTGCCGAGGCATAGAGCCGCATCGAAAACGCCCGCCGCGAGTGGCGGCCGCAATAGGTCCGCCGCCACCACGGCCGCGCCGCGCGGCAACACTGCAAGCGCAAGATCGAAGCCACAGCTCTCGACCCCGAGACCCGCCAGCAGTCGCAGGTGAAAGCCGGCGCCGCAGCCCGCATCCACTACGCGCTTCCAGCCCCACGCCCGCACCAAGGAGCGCCAGAATGGTTGCTCGCGCCGGCGGCGTGCGGCCTCCGGCAATGCGGCGGCTGTACGAGCCCAGGCGTTCCTCTCCGGGAGCCCTAACGACACTTCACCCACACCCCGGCCCCTGATGAGCCCCCGCGCTCGCCGGGACGGTTTAGCGCGCGCCATGGCCCAAGGCCCGCCTGTCTGGCCCGGTTGTTTGCTCGGAGGCGACGTTCACAAAGACCCTCGCATGCGGGCAGCCTACTCTACAGCCGGGAAAAGGAGCTTGACCAGCGTCAATCTCCTACTCCTAACCCCGGAGCAAACTGCAACGCAGCGATCTAACTGCCAGCGACCGTGCCGCCGACGTGCCCCGCGGTTGCCCCAAGGGGCCGATCCCACGCATTGAGCAGGGAAAAGCGCGTATAGTCCCGCGCGGACGACCGCTCCGTGGCCAGGGGTGGAGCTACTGTGCCCGGAAGGACGCTTGCAGCGATGTCGACGACTACACCTCCGAATGACCGTCCGCTGGATGCCGCCGGGAGTGTACGCCGTCTCGCAAGGTATTTTGCGCCCCACCTCCCGCTGTTAGCCCTTGTGCTCGCATGCGGCCTCGCCGTCGGTTTACTGCAGGTATCGGTAACCCACCTCATCAAGCTGACCCAGGAACAGGTCTTCGCGGCACGGAGCACCATCGATTCCGCTCCGCCTCCTGCCACACTCGCAATCAAGCGCGAGCTGCCGCTCGTCGCCGACGCCTTCAACTGGCTCAAGGTGTGGACCGGTCGCCCGTGGGTCGAGGTGATCCCAATTGCGATCGCTTTCGTCTACCTGCTGCAAGGCGTCAGCCGTTTCGCCCAGGAGTACGCGATGGCTGTGGTCGGACAGCGGGTGATCCGACACCTGCGGGGCGAACTCTACGGGCACTTCCAGGCGCTTTCGCTGGACTATTTCAGCGAGCACCACACGGGTGTGATGCTGTCGCGCATAACCAACGACGTCAACGTACTCGACGCGACCGTGCCGAGCCTCAACACGCTCGCGCGCGACCCGGCCGTGGTGGCGGCGTTGATGGCGACGGCCTTCTACCTGTGGTGGCAGATGGGTCTCATCATCGTCGGCACGCTGGTTCTCGTGGTGTACCCGTTGCGCCGCTTCGGCGCGCGCGTGCGCCACCACACCCTCCGCGGCCAGGAGCGCATGGGTACGCTCACCTCAATCCTCAAGGAGAACTTTGGCGGCATCCGCGTGATCAAGGCGTTTGGCATGGAGCGCTACGAGCAGGCGCGGTTCGACCGCGAGAACCAACGCCTCTACGACGCCAACGTGCGCCGCGCCAAGTCCTATCAGGCGACAAACCCCAGTCTCGAGCTGCTCATGGCGATTGCGATCGCCGGTATCGTCGCCTACACCGGCCATCAGGTGGCCGCGGGGAGAGTTTCGGGCGGCCTTGCGTTCCAGTTCTTCGCCACGGTCGGCCTGATGATGGAACCATTGAAGCGCATTAGCCAGATGTACCCAGCGTTCCAATCGGGGCTGGCGGCTTCCGAGCGTATCTTCTTCGTGCTCGACACCAAGCCTTCCGTCGTTGACGCGAACGGCGCGCGGCCGCTGGAGCCGATCCGCCGTGAGCTGCGCTTCGAGAACGTCCACTTTCGCTACCAGCCCGACGCGGCCGAGGTGCTGTGCGGCCTCGACCTGACCGTGCGCGCCGGCGAGACGGTGGCCATCGTCGGCACCTCCGGGGCGGGAAAGACGACCCTGATCAACCTGATTCCGCGCTTCTACGACCCGAGCGCAGGCCGCATCATGATCGACGGCACCGACATTCGCACCGTCACCACCGCCAGCCTGCGCGCCCAGATCGGGCTTGTGACCCAGGAGACGTTCCTGTTCGACGACACGGTCAAGGCCAATATCGCCTACGGACAGGCCGACGCCGATGTCGAGCGCATCGTCCAGGCCGCCAAGAGCGCGTACGCGCACGACTTCATCACATCCTTCCCGCAGGGCTACGACACACCGATCGGCGAGCTCGGGCAGAGGTTCTCGGGCGGCCAGCGCCAGCGTCTCACGATCGCACGCGCTCTCTTCCGCAACGCACCGATCCTGCTCCTCGACGAGGCCACCTCCAACCTCGACACCGAGTCCGAGCGCGAGGTGCAGAGGGCGCTCGACAACCTGATGCGTGGGCGCACGACGATCGTGATTGCGCATCGGCTCTCCACCGTGCAGCGCGCCGATCGCATCGTCGTCCTGGCACAGGGTCGCCTGGTCGAGGACGGCGCCCACGACGAGCTTCTCGCCCGCGACGGCGAGTACGCGCGTCTCTACCGCCTGCAGTTCGCCGAGTAGCACGAGGGTGGGAGTCAGCCTGCAATCGGTGGCCGGAAGGTGAGCTCTCCCACGCAGTCGCTTCCGCTCCTCCTCACTCCATCCAGGTCCGTCATCAGAGCTGGGCGGTGGGCCCGCCGCGAGTTCGCTCCTGCCGCATGCGCCCGCCGCCATCACGTGGCTGCCGCCGCCCCGTTCTTTGTCGAGCCTCGCGCCCGCCACCCCTCTGGCGCCACCAAACCCCGTTTGCGCTCGGTTACAATTGCGCTCGTGAATCCCCGGTAGCGCTGCACTCGCTCTTTCCGCTTCCATGCCCGGGAGGCGCCATGGTCACGAAACCAAAGCTCAAGAAACACACGCTCGGAGTCACGCGCCGCGGCCTTATCACGTCGGTCGGCGCCGGCGTCGTGAGCGTCGCCACGATGCGCCGTGCGACCGCAGTCCCGCCGGTCGAGGACGTTGAGCCGGACGAGATGGTCAAGCTGACGCTGCGCATCAACGGGCGCACGCACCGGCTGCTCGTCGAGCCACGCTGGTCGCTCCTGTTCGTGCTGCGCGAGCGTCTTGGCTTGACCGGCACCAAGCTCGGCTGCGATCGCGGTGAGTGTGGCGCCTGCACCGTGCTTATTGATGGTCGCCCGCGCTACGCCTGCATGACGCTCGCGCTCGAGGCCGAGGGCACTGAGATCACGACGATCGAGGGCCTGCTGCACGGGGAGGAACTCGGCGAGACGCAGAAGGCGTTCGTCGAGCATGATGGATTCCAGTGCGGCTACTGCACCTCGGGCCAAATCATGGCCGCGGAGGGTTTGTTGCGCGCCAACTCCCACCCCAGCCGTGAGGAGGTTCGCCTCGGCATGAGCGGCAACCTGTGCCGTTGCGGCGCCTACGCCCACATCGTTCGGGCCGTGGAGAAGGCCGCCGAGTTCAAGGGATCGCGAGGTGCGCGATGAACCGCGACAGCCTCTACTACATCACTGGCGCCCTCCCCGAGACACCGGTCCCGGCGCAGCCGTCGGAGCCCTGGGCGCACACCAGCGTTGTCGGCCAAGCGCACCCGCGCATTGACGGCTACGAGCGCGTCAGCGGTGCTGCCGTCTACCCCTCCGACCTCGTCCTGCCTGACATGTTGTTCGGGGCGATCCTGCGCTGCCCGCATCCGCACGCGCGCGTCGTGCGTGTGGACACCAGCGCCGCGGACGCGATGCCCGGGGTCCAGGCGATCATCACCGCCGGCACGCCCGCCGCCGACCTGCGCTGGCCGTACAGCCGCAACCTCGCCACCAAGCTCTTCGATTTGCACTGCCGGTTCGAGGGTGAGGCGGTCGCGGCCGTGGCAGGCGAAACCCCGTACCAGGCGTGGGACGCGGCGAGGGCAATCGCGGTCCAGTACGAGGTGCTGCCGTTCGTCGCAGACGAGGCGCGCGCGCTTGTCGGCGGTGCGCCCGCGATCCACGATGGCGGCAACCGCGTCGGCGAGGTCGAGCGTTATGCGCGCGGCGACGTCGCGCGTGGCTTCGCGGCCGCCGATGTCGTACTCGAGACCAACTACCGCACCGAGACCGAGTTCCACACACCGATGGAGCCGCACGGCTGCGTCGCCAAGTGGGACGGCGACAGGCTAACGATCTGGGAGTCCACGCAAGGCGTGTTCCCGGTGCAGCAGCGGGTCGCCTCCGTGCTCGGCTTGCCGCTCGCAAACGTGCGCGTGATCGGCCATTACATGGGCGGCGGCTTCGGCTCCAAGCTGCAGGCCGACAAGTACACCATCATCGCCGCCCTGCTCGCGCGCAAGGCCGCGCGCCCGGTGAAGCTCTTCCTCACGCGCGAGGAGACCTTCCTCGCGGTCGGCAACCGCCCACCCGCCACCATGCGACTCAAGGCCGGGGTCAAGAAGGACGGCACGCTCACCGCGCTCGAGTTCTCCTGTCTGGGTACCGGCGGCGCCTACCCCGCCGGCGGCACCTCGCTTGTGGACTGGCTCGTGCGCGATCTCTACACGTGCCCAAACGTCAAAAGCGAGATGACCGACGTGTACATCAATGCCGGGCCGGCGCGCGCGATGAGGGCGCCCGGGCACCCCCAGGGGGCGTGGGCACTCGAACAGATGATGGACGCGCTCGCGGACAAGATCGGCATGGACCCGGTGGCGCTGCGCCTGAAGAACATCCCCAGCACCAGCCAGGGGCATGACGGCAACCCGCCCTACACCACGACCGGCCTGCGCACGTGCCTCGAGCAGGGCGCGAGGGTGTTCGGTTGGGACGAAGCGCGTAGGCGCCCGCATGACAAGGGCCGCATCAGGCGCGGCGTTGGCGCTGCCGCCGGTCTCTGGATCGGCGGCAGCGGCGGTCCGCCCGCCACCGTGCTCGTCAAGCTCTTCTCGGACGGCAGCGCCAATCTCAACCTGGGCGCCTCCGACCTCGGCACCGGCACCAAGACGGTGATGGCGATGGTGGTGGCCGAGGAGCTCGGCGTGCCGGTTGAGCGCATCCAGGTGGAGCACGCCGACACCGGCACGACCCAATACGCGACCGCCAGCGGTGGCAGCAAGACGGTCCCGACCGAGTCGCCCGCGGTGCGCGAGGCGGCGCTCGCGGTGAAGAAGCAGATCCTCGACATTGCCGCCGAGGAACTCAAGCTAGCGGTTGCCGACCTCACCCTTAAGGATGGCGCCGTGGTTTCGCGCAACGATCCGGCGCTGCACAAGCCGTTTGCGGAGCTTGCCGGCCTCCGGCGGCGTGGCGAGCTCGTCGGCATTGGCAACCGGGGCCCCAACCCGGAGGGCAAGACGATCTGCCCGTTCGCGGCGCAGTTCTGCGAGGTCGAGGTCGACACCTCAACCGGCGAGGTACGCGTGCTCCGCTTCCTCTCGGCCAACGACAGCGGACGCGTGATGAACCGTCTTACCTACGAGAGTCAGGCCATCGGCGGCATCACGATGGGCCTCGGTTTCGCGCTCAGCGAGGCGCGCGTGCTCGACCGCGGGCAGACCGGCAAGCTGGTCAACGGCAATTGGCACGATTACAAGATCCCCACCGTCCTCGACGTGCCTGCCGAAATTGACGTAGTGCCGATCGACCGTCCCGATCCCGAGGCCAACAGCACCGGCGCGAAGGGACTGGGCGAGCCGGTTACGATCCCTACCGCGCCTGCCGTCGCCAACGCCGTCTACCATGCCACCGGCGTGCGTCCTACCGGCACGGTCATCAACCCCGTCCAGCTCGCTGCGCGCCTGCACGCTTTACGGAAGGAGGGGTGAGCGATGCTGCCGAGCTTTGCCTACCATCGCCCCACCACGATTGATGACGCCGTTGCTCAGCTCGCGGGCGGCGACGCCCGCCCGCTCGCCGGCGGCACCGACCTGCTCGGCTGCCTACGTGACCGGGTCCTCGCCACGCCAAAGCTGGTCGCGCTCGGCCGGATCACGGCGCTCCACGGCATCACGTCATGGGACGGCGGCCTCGATATCGGTGCGCTCACCAGCATCAGCGAGATCGCGGCCGACGAGACGATCCGTACGCGCTACGCGGCCCTCGCTCAGGCGGCAGTGTCCACCGCCAGTCCACAACTACGCAATCAAGGCACGTTGGGCGGCAACCTGTGCCAGAAGCCGCGCTGCTGGTACTACCGCGGGAGTTTCCACTGCCTGCGCAAGGGCGGCGAGATGTGCTACGCCTTCGGCGGTGAGAACCAGTACCACGCCATCTTCGGTGGGGACCGTTGCTTCTATGTCCACCCCTCTGATATCGCCGCGGCGCTCCTGGCACTCGACGCCACCGTCCACATCGCCGGGTCAGGCTACAGCCGCGAGATGTCGCTCGCCGAGTTTTTCATCCTGCCCGCGCAGGACCCTCAGCGTGAGACCGCGCTCAAGCCCGATGAGCTGGTAATCGGCGTGTCCCTACCCAAGCCCTCCACCGCCATGCGCAGCTCGTACCGCAAGGTGCGCGCTCGCGGCGCCTGGGATTTCGCCCTCGCCGGCGTGGCGCTGGCGCTGCGCTTCTCAGGTCGCACCGTCATCGAGGCGCGCGTGGTGCTCAGCGGCGTGGCGCCGGTGCCCTGGCGGGCGCACGAAGCCGAGGTGGTGATCACTGGCACGAAGCTCGGCGATGCTGTGCTCCGCCGCGCCGTCGAGGCGGCCGTGGCCAAAGCCGATCCGCTCGCCGGCAACGGCTACAAGGTCGCGCTCGTACGAGGACTGCTTGAGGAGCAACTCGCCACACTCGCGCGCGGCTAGCCCGGATTATTCATGAGGGGCCGTAGCGAGGACGCGGAGGTGGCTGTCATGGTGGGCGCACGTAGGGCTGAGAATCCGAGGCGTACTGTCCCGTACGCCGCAGGAGGCGAAGCCCGAGTACGCCCGCCAGGGCGGCCACAT